>Ga0209128_1001025_pt1 | contig 19608 bp, 8 predicted proteins | sample ETNvirnome_6_100_FD_184072 | JGI IMG/M metagenome (GOLD analysis project Ga0209128, IMG submission 184072) | Marine viral communities from the Pacific Ocean - ETNP_6_100 (SPAdes) (version 2) | ecosystem: Environmental > Aquatic > Marine > Oceanic | place: Pacific Ocean | collected 2013-06-19 | reverse complement strand
AATACTAACACTATTTAAGTAAATAGTGTTAGTGCTATTCGTATCATTAGCAACAAAAATGCTTGTAAGTGGCAAATCACCCTGAACCCATGTTGTTGAATAAACACCAGATTCACTAATATTATTAGTTGTGAACCCACCTGGTTCAACTCCAAATTTAATATTATTGATAGTATCAAGACTATTAACATCAACAGTCATTTGATATTGCATACCTTTTACAATTTCAAGATTTGAAAGATATGAAGAAAGAACTTCTACCCCATCATTATTAGTAGTACATTCTACTTTAAGTCTTCCAGTATCAATACTTACGACTCCACTATTTCTTGATTGCCAATTCTCAGTAGAAATAAAGTTTCCAAGAGTACTTGTTCCAGTTCCTGGATTGGGAAGAATTTCATGTGCATATTCATATCCAAATCCACCATCTACAAGACTTAAAGATGATATTTTTCCATCATTACCTACAAGTGCAGTTATAATTCCAGTTTTCTCATTATCTTGATTTGGAACTACTACTAAATCAATAGTTTTTATATTAACATCATCGTCTTCATAATTAAAAAATTCTGCATTATCTAAGTAAATTGTATTGTCAGCAGTACTAAAGTCTGAAATAACTCTTGATGTTGGATATATTTGAGGTTCTAAAGAATCTCTTACTTTAGAGAAAACTACTTGATTAATAATTACATCTTCCTTCTGTTTAATCCAATCAACAGGTTTTAAATTTTCATCATCTATTCCTTCGCCATAATATAGGTTTGTTTCAGCAATATCTGCTGCAACTATATCAAAAACCATTCTAGGATCTTGTTTTCTAGTCTTAGAAAGATTATTATTATTACTTTGAATTTGAAGAATATCTCCTACTTTAATTGTTTCATCTATTTCAAATTTTTGAGAATCTTCTCCTCTAGTTCCAACATAAAAATATATTTGCACATCATCTTCTGGTTTTGGTGATGTAAAGAATCTGAAAGATGATCCACCAGTAAAATCGTATGCAATTTTTGGTTCTTGTAATATACCATTAATAAATATCACCAATAAAGAATTAAAATCAATATTTGAAGAATCTGGATTTTCTACATCTCTAGAGAAAGATATTAATTCAGTATTATAATATAATGGATAAACCAATCTTTTTCCATCTTGATATTCTTTGACATTATCAATTAAATTTAATTCTCCAAATTGCCATGCAGCAACATTATCATGATAAGTATCTAATACAAATAATCTAAATTCATCTATAGGTTGTGATAATGATTTATCAGTAACTAAACCAACTACTTTCATCACATCACCTCTTTGGAAGCTATATCCTTGTCGTGCAACAGAGAATGAAGATACTTCAAATAAAGTTGATCCAATTCCAACTCCGGATTTAATTATTTTAAAATCTCCAGTACCAACATTAATATTAAAATTAGTAGCATCAATATAAGTAATTGGTATCCATTTATTGTAAATAGGATCTGTTGGTCTTGGATATTCATGCTCAGTAGCATAATCATCCTTAGAACATGTAAATTTTAAAGAATTCTCAGGAATTTTTATATAATGACCACCTACTAATGAATGACTTGATGTGGTAGTTATAGTTAAAATTCCAACATTAGCATCATAACTACATGTACTAATAGATGGGATATTAGACGCTACACTAAGATTATGATCGTTACTAGAACCAATATCTATAATCAATTCACCAGTATTTGGATTATATGTTGTTATTCCAGAAGCTGTATGGTCAGCATTATTAACTCTAATGCCACCAGTAGAACCCTCAACAAATAAATGTTCATAATCACCCAAATCTCCAGATTTTCCAACATTTATAGTAAATTTATAATCACCATCTACAGATTCTGCTCCAAATACAGCATCTTCTGCACTATAACATTCAATTCTTTCTGCATCTCTAAGTGCTGGATCAGTTGCTCTTGGATATGAGTGATCTGTAATATGTTCATCTTTTGCACATGTAAATGTTATCGCACTTAAAGCAACTCCAACAGTATTAGCACTACCTACTGCTTTAATAGCACCAGATGAAGATACAAATTTATGAATATTTAAAATAGTTCCAATACCACTTGAAGGACCTACTTTAAGATCAACTAACATGTTTTTACCAACTTCAGTAGTATTTCCTACTCCTAATCTTGAAACACCAGTAACCTCAAGATTTTGATAACTTGGTGCTGAAATATCTAAAATAGGATATGTATAATTTAATCCTCCATTAACAAGAGTAAATGCTAATTCACCACCACTATTAATAGTGCTAGTAATAGTGGCACCATATCCAACTATAGATCCAATACCTATAGATATACTGTTATCAGTATATGCAGTTACTTGAGTCGCAATTCCTGATATAGGATCTTTTGTCTTTGAATCACCAACATTAACTGTAAATTTCGTATTCGTAGATTCTGCATTATAAACTTGTAATTTATTGCCAGATGCAGGGTCTCCGGTATTAGATTTGCCAACATTAATTGTAAAATAATCATCTCCATCATCAATAACAGGAATATTAGGAATTCCTGCTTTAGGATCTGTTGTTCTTGGATATGTATGTTCAGTTGTATAAAGATCTTTTGAACATGTAAATTTTAAAGAATTTGTAACAATTCCAACAGTATCATTCTCCTCAATTAGACGGTTATTATTCTCATCGATATTAGTTACGAAGATTTTTAAATCTCCAGTCGCTGCATTATAAGTAACATTAGTTGGTGTTCTATTTGTATTATTTTCACCACCACTGGTTACGTAAATAGAATTGGATAATGTACTTACAAATTTATGATTATATGGCGCACGTGGATAATTATGCTCTGTAGAGTTATTATCTTTCGAGCATGTAAATGTTAAAGAATCATCATCTATTGTTATTTCATCCCCATCACTTAATCCATGATTTATTGCAAATTCAAACTGCAAATCACCAGTTGAAGCATCATATACTGCGCTAGAAGGTGTCATAGATGCTTCACCAACAACAACAGTAACAGCATCATTTGCTGCACTCACGAATGTATGATTATACGCTGGACGTGGATAACTTATTTTCGACTTATGCTTATCAGAAGAACATGTAAATACAATAGATTCATCAATGATAGAAATTTTATCACTATCAGTATACCCATGATTATCTATTGATAAAACCATTACACCAGTAGATGGATCATATGTTGCACCTGATGGTGTAAGTACATTAGATCCAACATTAACATTAAATTCAGTTGCAGTTACTCCACTAACTGGTATCCATTTATTAAAAACAGGATCAGTTGATCTTGGATATTCATGCTCAGTAGCATAATTATCCTTAGAACACTTAAATTTTAAACACTTTTCAGGAATTTTTATATAATCACCATTAATTAATCCATGATCACTTGATGTAGTAACTGACAAAATACCAACAACAGGATCATAAGTACATGCACTAATAGATCCAGTATCACCTGCTGTAATAAGACCATGCCCTGATAGAAGTTTTATAGTTAATTCTCCAGTAGAATGATTATATACTGTCCCAGGTTGTGAATTATAAAATGTAGATCCTTTTCTAATATTATCAGAACTTGAATTTTCTGGTTTATAAGTATGAACAAATTGTTCTAAAGATCCTGCTTTTCCAACATTTATAACAATATTATTGTCAGTAACAGATTCTGGTCCAAATACTCTATTATATGCAGGATCAGTTGCTCTTGGATATAAGTGATCTGTATTATGTTCATCTTTTGCACATGTAAATGCTAAAGATTGCTCTAGAATACTGATGGTATTGCCAGATCCTACTTTTTTAAATGCAGCATTTGAAGATACATATTGATGAATATTAGTAATTGCCTCACTAGATCGTACAAACTTATGTACATAATCCTCAGCAGCATCTCTTACAACTAAAGATACTGGATCTATATAACCAGATCCAGAACTTAATCCAGTTTCCCAAACGAAAATTGTACCATAACCAACATAATCATGTAATACAGTTGATATTCCAACATCTATACTAAATGAAGTAGTTCCAATACCAACAATATCAAATACATCATCATTTACTGGATAAGTTTTTGTTCCATAATCACAACTAAAATCTAATCCAACAAGTTTGACTTGATTTACTTTGGGTTGGATAATTTTATATATTTCATCTTGTGGAGAATATATGGTTAACCTACCACCAACATTATCATAAGAAACTGTAGAAAATGCAACTGATTCACCTGGAGATGATTTGGTAAAGATAGGATCAACAATAGAACCTTTATTATTAATATTTAATTTTACTTTAGACGAAGCAAGTGGAGCATATCCTAAACCTGAAGTGGATCCAAGAGAAACAATAATACCACCCCTAGGTAATTGATTCATATTAATATCAGATTCTGAAATAGATGAAACACCTAAACTATCTTTTATACCAGAAAATTCAACATTAGTATTAGTTTCACCACTTAAAATTTTAAAATTATGGTTTGTAATATTTTCTGTCAAAGGTGTTTGATATATACCATTAATAAATAAAATTCCATTTCCAGAGGTTGTACCAAAACCAACTGTACTTATTCCTTGTGATCTAAGCTCAAAAGTCTTAGTTTTTCCATCAAAATAATCTGAAAAATCATCAAAAATTTCATTAGTAGTATAATCTTTTCTTAAGAATGTTCTACCACTAAAAGATGCTCTTGGTCTGGTTAAATTTCTTTCATCTTTTTCTGCCAAATCACTAATATTTCCTCTTGGAGGATTTGTGAAATGTATTTCATCATTAACGATATTATAACTACCTCTATAAAGATTAACAGATGTACCATCTGCATGAATAGTTGCACCACTACCAACAACACCTCTTGAAACCTCTACTATATTGACATCACCAGTAAAGAATAATATTGGCCCAAAAGAACTAGTTCCTATACCAATATTTTCTACCTTCATATATTCATCATCAATTTTTATAATATCTTCTGGATATATTGAACTTATGCCAGATAAACTAAAGAAAGTGTCAGTAGATCCAATAGAAGATCCAGAATTTCCAGATAATGTATAATTTATATCTGTATATAATAAAGGATATTGAGCTAAATTATTAAGTGTTATTAAAGATTTCTCTACTTTCTTATACATTTCAAACTGATGTGCATTTCCTTCACCAAGATACGTTGAAAAACTTATTGATGTTTCAGCAAGAGCATTACTTCTACTAGATGCTAACTTAAATTGATCATTATTAATTTTTATTGCATAAACTTCTGTTGATAATCCAACATTGGCATCGGTATGAATTGCACTATTACCAAGTCCAATAAATGTCGATTTTGGTGTATAAATTAATCTTTCACCTATACTGAAAAAATGATCATTTATACTAAAAATACCAGTCTCTGGATTAAAAGCATCTGAATCATATGGATCAAATGTTTTTGCATAAATTGGTATATTATTATATTTTAATGAAAACTTAGTTCTGTTTCTATATGGCGAATTTACACCATAATATCTTGCAACTCCAAAATCTTGCGTATATTTTGAAATATTAAGGTCAATAGGAAGATTTATTTCATCTAGGAAAGTATATAATGAATAATCTAACTGAGTAATAGTAATATCTGAAGTAGAATAATTAGTATTTCTATTAAATTCTAATTTTAAATTATTATTATCAAGGCTTGAATTAAATTGACCAATAGTATCACCAATTGAAACAATTGGAGCTTCAACTAAATATGAATTATTTTCATCATGAATATTTACAATTTGATGAAAAGAAATAGTATTTCCAACACTTACTCTAGCAAGACTTTTTACTGTAGTAAATAAATCACGATCATAAAGTCTTACTGTTGATGTACCAGAAGATGTTCCTGTATTAAAAACCTTAGTGTCTATAACTGCTGTTCTTTCTGCTTGATCTTGTTGTCTAGTAGATTTAAACCTATATGTTCCAACTCCTACACTACTATCACCAAATGCATATGTTTTAGTTCTTACTGTTCTTTTTTCAAGAGAATCACTATAAAAACTTAATTTTATAATATCTGATTCATTTTTAACACCAAAAGTTCCAAGACCTATAGAAGAAAGATCGGTATTTGAAGATTCAAAATTTGTTTCTAATAAAGTAACATCTGTACCATCACGTAAAGATAATAATTCATAATACTTAGATTGATTTGTGTTTTTGTCATAGACATGCGCTTCTGTTAGTAATACATCATACGATGTACCAAATGTGCATATACCTACTTCATCTATAGTATTAATATCATCACTTTGATTAATAAAAATATCAACACAATTAAATGAAGATGATGCATTTCCAGATTTATAAGACACATAATTTTCAGTTAAAACTTTAATTTCATAATCAAATTCATAAGGGTCATCTGGATAAAAACGCAAATTTAATTTACCTGTATCATCAGTAACAGGAATTATATTGCCATAATTATTCGTTTCAGATAACTTTGGTTTATTACTATATGTTTTTTCTGAAAAATAAACTTTATCAAATTCATCATATAATAAATTAATCTCTGTGAATTGTATATGATCATACCCAATATTAATATTCTGTTGAGTACTTTTTACTTGAACTAAACACTTATAAAAGGTTTTTTTATCAATTAAATCTTTTATAACTGAAAATAGTTTTTGATTTTCATCATCAAGACTACTAAACAAATCACTTATATCATCAATTTGTAATACTCTATTTGTTTCTGATGTAAAATAATCAGATAATTTTACATTTTTAAATTTTACTAATCTAGATGCAATATCTGTAGAGTGATAATCAGTAACAACATCATAATTTTTTATAGTATCAACTCTACTTTCTGATGTAAATAATTGAAGACTCTCTACAATACTATCTTTAGTTTTACCTGAAGTTGAAATTCCAATAACTTTACTATCAACTTCAGTATCTGCAAAGTTTTTAGTTCCTATTGGGTGTACAATAGAATTTACTGGAGTTTTTATTTCGTCCCAAGTTTTTTCACTCTTTACTGTATATGCTAAATTTTGATAGTAATCATTATCAGGAATATATTGACTATTATTATTAAGTTTTCCAGAATCACTAATCCACCCATATTCTTTAGTTGAAGAACCAGTAACTTTATATCTACCATTAATTAATGATACTTCAGTAATAGTTGCTATTACTCCTGATGAAAGTCCTTTAATTATATTATCTTTTTCTAATACATACCTTCCTGTTAGTTTTATATAATTTTTTTCAGATTTTTCTACTATTAAACCAGTTTTTATTTCAGTATTAGTAACACTATCAATTACACCAATTTCTTCATCATTAAAAAATTCTCCATATTCTTGTACTGCCTTAAATATTGGATATTTTCTAGAATCTATTACAGTTGCAAATGTATATATTTGACTAGTAACTGCAACTCCTGGATCACCATATAACTTTGGTATCTGTATTACTAATATACCAGGATTAGAATCTGTAGTATATGAAATAACATCAAAAAATGCAAATCCATGATCTTTTGAATTAAATCCAATACCACTAGATCCATAAGTTTCTATATTTTCAACAAATACTTTATCTCCAGCAGAAAATGGATCTTGAACAAATCCTAAAATTGGTGTTGTTAATGAACAAGTAATTATACCAGATGAACTTGAAACAACTTTATCAATTCCTACTCCATTTGAATTATTGATTGCTTTAATATCTACCAATGATACTGGAAGTCCAGTAACAGGAGCTAAAATCTCTACTTCTTGTATATTGGCATTACCCAATCCAGAACCAGACATAACTGGTACTATCAATCCTCTACTAATTTCTTTATTTGTTTCACTATCTACAACTACTAAATTAGGAGGTGCTGGATAAGATTCACCTCCATCAATAATTGTTATAGAAGAAAGAATATTAGAATTTTTTATATTTACATTCTGTGAAGAATTTATAGTTGGTGAAATGGTATTATCTACACTATATTCAAAACCAGAATTTAATTCATCTTTTGTATTAATCTTTCCTACAATTGTTGATTTTGGTTGAATTAAACATCCATTCCCATTTTTAGAATCAGAACCAGAATAATAAGGTAAATCATCATAGTAATCTCCACCAGAAATTATTTCTATATCATTTATTGGTCCTTCTACATTTAAAGACTTTGTATTATACTCTAATTTAAAACATTCAGTAGAACCATAAGATAATCTTTCTGGAATATTTTTTAAATAGATATTAAATTTTTGATCTTCTACATCTTTTATTTGATATGTTCCATTATATTGACTATTATTAGTAATAATTTTAGAAGATTCTAAAGTATTTACAGGATCTAATAAAGAATCTATTAAAGAATAATATAATATTGATGGTAAATTATCACTATACTCCAATGTTAATGATGCATCAGTAGATACTCCAACAGTACCTACTCCAACAAGAGTAAATGCCGAAGTACCTGTTTCTGTAGGAATGGATATAAATTCACTTTTTAATTCTTTATCATAGAATAATTTTAATTTATAATCTTTTAAGGAAGAATCTGATACGTCAAATACCAAATTATTATTCTTAATAATACTTATTGTTGGTTGTATTAATAATAATTCTTGATTACCAGTTCCAGAACTACCAATAGAGACAAATTTTGGTTCGGTTGATGTTGAATCTTTAAAAGTTTCTGATAATCTAATAGTATCAACATTAACTTTATTTACATAATATAAACCAGTATTTAATCCAACATTTTCTGAATTATAATAAATTCTATCACCACTAGACAATAAATGATTTTCTATTGATATTGTATTAGCATCAAGATCTATACTTGTCTCAGTATTAAAACCTATATTTCTTAAAGAAAGATATTTAATTTCTGGAATATATTTAACTGATAAACTAGTACTAGTACCAATACCAACATTTAATTGAGGTTTTATTTCTAAATCTATAGAATCATTATTCTCCAATCCATGAAAAGTTGATATAGAAACGGTAGATAAATTTTGATATATTATACCAACCTCTTCTTGATGTGTAGATTCAAAAGAATATTCGTAATTATCTGATCCATTAGATTGAGTAAAATATAACCCATTTGATGTTGTTGTAAGACCAACATTCATAACAATACCAATATAATCTTTTGACTTATTAATTGCATATACATTTTCTTGTAATACGCCATTTAAAAGCAAAGAAGATACACCATCTGGAGAAGTTACTATTCCAATAGCGGATGAAAGAGCATTTGATTTTCTAAGAATAATAGACTCTCCTGTCGAAAATCCATGATTAGGCAAATAAATTGTTTGAGTTGGTACATTTTTAGTTATTTCATTCTTACCAACATAAAAAGTTATTGGATAATTTATTCCTGGATAAGTTCCAACACCAATAGACTCTTTTGGATTAAAATATCTTTTATAATTTACTTTATTGGTATTATTCGTTACAAAACCATCAATTTTTATAGTATTTGGCAAAAATTCAACTACTTCAGTAGCAGTACTTACTCCACTAACACCAGTTTTTTTACATCTTATAATTTTTTCATCACGAAAATAATTGTATATAGTAAAATATTGATCATTAGGATTTCCTAATGATCCTTTACTTTTAACTTTAATAGAACTTCCTATTGATACAAAACTAGGATAATCTTGAAGTTTAATATCAGTAACAATTCCAGTAACATCATCATGATGCGTACCAGGAAGAGATTCTGGATTATATTGAGGAATATTTTCATCCAATACAGTATTAAAAGTTTCAACTATCGCAGTATAATCACCATTTAAAGATTGAAAATCTGTTGATAAACCAGTTATACTAATTGGTGTATTATTTTTTATATCATGTGATGGTAAAATACGAAATAAAGTTTGAGTATCACTATATGGAAGTAATTTACAATCTGTATACTTTTTATAAGTATTAACCACTGAATCTATTTTTCCACCTTCAATAGACTTAACTTTCATCGATAACCCAAATCCATTAGAAGAATCAGTTTTAAAATTCAATAGATCATTAACTTTATATCTATCACCTCTTTCTACTATATTAAAAAGATCTATAGATCCTTTTGAAATAGAAGTTATTTTAGTTATATGCTTATTTTTAGATCTATTTGATGGAAAAAAGTCATATGATCCATATTCACTTTGAACTTTATATGGAAAAGTATTTCTTAATAAAGAACTATCTTTAAAATTAAATGTATGTGACAAACTGTCGTCTATATTTTCCTTTATTACTTTTGATCTAAACTTATTTCCAATAAAATATGGAAAAAATCCTACATTTTCATTATTTGCATTTAAAACAGATGTTGTAAAATATGCATAAACACCATTTGGATACTCTGGAGTTTTGCACCATCTTCCATTATGAATATCTAAATCTCCAGAATTATCAAATTTATAATCTTCAATAAAATAACCTTCAATAAATTCTGTATTTGATGGTCTATTTTTTACATTTAAACTACTTTTTTTATAACTAGAAACCAATTTTTTTATACCACTACCTGTTAATTTTTCAGGGTCTGCATAACCAAAAGGTCCATAAATTGGATTTCCATCATAAGCCCAACCAATAATTGGAGAATGTCTATTTTCATTTTCACTAAATTGATTCTTTAATAAATCTGAATATCCAGAAACTACATATTGCAATTCACCATTATTATTATGTAAAAATTCATAAGAAGGATCTCTACGATTGTTATATTGAACACCATACTTATATGCTGCATCAACCGTTAATGATCTAATTTTTACAATGGGCACAAAACCCTTTCCACTAAAAACTGGTTTAATCGTTATATCTTCATGTGAATAATTAATTCCTGGCTGTATAACTGTAACTTTAACTACTTTTTCTCCAGATATTTCTGCTCTAAGAACACCACCAATACCCTTTTTACTAATTATTTCTAAATCTGGAATAGAATGATAATCATAACCACCATAATTTACTACAACTTTTTCAATCTGACCTCCATTAATTACAGGAGTAAAAGATGCTTCTTTTCCTTGAAGTACATTTAATTTTGGAGATTCTTCTATATTTAATACGGTAGATCCATAACTATCACCTTCTTCATACAAATAAGCATCTATAATTTTTCCCTTTACAACTGGAACTAAATTAACAGTAGATTCTTGTTGAGTACCCGTTTTTAAATAATTAATAGATACTTCTATATTTGGATAACTAAAATACTGATATCCAGATCCAGTAGAACCAATAGATACATATTTTTCCCTATTATATAATGTTTTATCCGTTCCACCAATCCCAGCATTAGATAATCTAAATGAATCATCATTTATTTTTAAAATATAATAATGATTTGTTTTAGAAAGACCAGAAATACTATCAGTTTGATAATCATAACTAACTAATTCTCCGGTAGAAAATCCATGATTTTTGTAATTAATGCAATCATTAAATGTAGAAATACCAGAAGTTTTTACAATTAATTTTCTATTTTCAAATCCTTCTCCTGGATTTTCAACTACAACTGAATCTAATGTATTTTTTGGTTCGGTTTTAAACTTATGTATTCCATAATTTCCTTCTAAAGAAAATCCTATAGTGTTTATTCCAGTTCTATAATCATTTAAAGTTGGATATAATCTAACTGTTTTTGGATTTATAACCGTTACATAAAATGGGGTATTATTATTTAAATATCCACTCTGTATATTTACACCACCATATGTAGAAATACCAATTTTTGAATTATTAATATTATTAACATCATAAAAAACTTTTTGTCCATTATAGAAATTATGGTCGGATAAAAATGTAATAGTTTCGTCATCAACACTTAATCCACCACCATCATTTATTCTACGTGCATTAAAAAATACTTCTCTAGATTTTGGTTTTAATGTCCCTGATAATTTTGCATTTTTACCATTACCACCTTTTATTGTAATAACTGGATCTCTTACTTCAAATTCTATAGGATCTACATAAACTTTTTCAATAGATCCACTAACTACTGGTTGTATTTTTGCATCACCAGATTCTAATTTTAAACTAGGTGGATTTAGAACATCATAACCTGATCCTTCACTTATAATATCTATTTTATCAATAGGACCGTAATAAATTTTATCTGTAGTCTTTGGACTTAAAATTTCTACACCATTAGCTAAAATTCCTATAGATTCAGATGTAATTTCTTCACCAATTTCAGATAAACTTGGATTTGATACTACCTTCTTAAATAATTTTGCAGAAGAAATTTTTCCATTAGAAGTTTTATGTGAAAATAATGTAAAAGTATGAGTTCCTGATGGCAATGATATAGGGAGTGCATTTCCGCTTTCATCACTATTTTTTAATCCACGATACAAATAAACAAAATTATTTACTGTTATAGATGATCTTGATTTATATAATTTTATATTTACTTTATCTTCTATAGTAACATAATATTCACCTTTTTCTAATCCATTAATAGGACTATCCCCAGTATATGAATAATAAACATGATCCCCATTAATAAATGATGAAGGCGAACTTAATTTAACTGTAGTATATGCTTCTTGTAAAGTTATGTAATTAATTACACTATTTGCACTTGATTTTGTAATATCTTTTGTTATTTCATAAGATGGAAGTGAATTAGAAGCGATATAGAAATTTTTAGATTCTTCTTCATAAAAATTGATAATATTTGATGTTAAATTATTATATTCTAAAGGCACTAAAGAACTAGAAGAATAATCTAATTTTCTACGAATATCATACTTTTGATCTATATCTAATAGAGATGTATCAAATTGTTCATTAAATAATATTACTTGCCCATCAAATCCTTCAATAGTTAAATTAGAATAATTAGAAATACCAATTTCTGTATTTCTTTTTAAAAGTTCTACTTTATCACCAACTCTTAAGAAACTTTTATCTATTGAAGATTTTGTAGTTGCAGTAGAATTACCATAATTTATAGTATCTAATTCAATTCTTACACTTGTATTGTAAATTAAACTATTTGCAATTATTTCATTAATATTTTGTTGGTCTATTTCTAGACTGTTTTCAATATTTGCTCCAAAATGGTCTACAAATATTTTTTCATCGATAGCATTTATATGAGTTTTATTATTTGAAGTATCTAAAATAATATCTGATATAGATCCTAATAGTCTAAATTCTACTTTTTTAGAAGTATCTCCATTTTCATAAGCAAAATATGTATCATTAGAATGAACATTAGATGTTTTAGGTATATCTAAATTAATATAAGTATTGCCAGATGTATAACACCCTAAAAATGAATTTAATGTTTTTTCAGTATAGAAAATTTCATTATTTTTATAAAAAATACTACCAGATTCTAAAAATCCAATAGTAGAATCTACAACTAAAGTTTTAGAATTATCTGTTGTTTTAACATTTTCAATTAATTTTGTTGATGGTGTAATAGTAAATAAATTATTTTTATCATCACTAGATTCATCATATCCAATATACAATAAAATTTTATAAAATGTTTTAGTATCTCTGGTTAATATCTCTATTTCAGAAACAGATCCGAAAATATCTGAATTATTAGTCTTTGTTAATTGCTGTCCATTAATATTTAATGGTTCATTACCAGATACAAGTTCTACTAATAGTTCTCTTCTTCTACGAAAATCTGAATTCGATGATTTAATAACATATTGTTCTAAATCAATAATTTTTGGTTCTATATTAAATAACGCTTCAAATAAAATTCTAAATGATTCTTTACTTCCTTTAGTTTTATAAAGAGAAGTAGTATTCTTTAAAAAATTATTTACATATAAATCTTTATGTAATTCACTTGATTCTAGTTCAGTTAATAAAGAATGCTTTATTTTACTATAAAATTCATTTAAAAATAAAACACTTAGATTAATAACTTTAGTTCCACTAGTATGGGACTCTATTTTAGAAGAAGTAAACGTTAAATTCTTCCCAAAACTATCAATTCCACTAAAATATCTAATACAATCGACAAAACTAGTAGATGTTTTAGATTTATATGCAATAATTTCATTATCAATTTGAATTAACCCATATTTTCTTGGAAATCCGCTTGTACTAGATACAAAAATTTCCGATGTTATTCCTTTTACATGATCTTGAGTAACATCTTGAGTTAAACTAGTGGATGCATTTAAGACATCTGGAGTTAAATTATCTAATTTTAGATAAAAAGGTAGATTCTCAACAATATCTACATTTCCCCCTTGTATTTCTTGAGAAATATAATATTGTTTTAAAAATTCCGAAAATTTAGGATTTTCAGACGATATAAATTCAGGTATCTGATTATCTAATATATCTGAAATTTGAACTTTATTTTCAAAACTTGCTTGTATCATATTAATTCCTTATTAGACTTCCATTAGAGTAACTTGATTTATAATAATTTTTGGTAGAGAATAAAACACCAGAAACATTTTCACCTGATGAAATAACATCTTTAATCATATTTATTTTACTTTTTGAAACATCTAATGATAGATAAATGTTCTTTATTCCAATCACATCATTTGATTCTGGGAATGCTTGAATTTCAATTATATTACTTGGTTTTTCAGTTTGAACAATATTAATACTATTTAATTTAATTTCCCCAGTAATATAATTAACAGTTCCTGCAGATTGAACAATTATTCTTGGATTTACTTCAGGATTTAATGATGGTTTAACTATTGCAATAGTACCTGTTTTTTTACAATTTGGTATATCAGTAAAATAAACAAATTCATTTCCAGTAAGTGTTGAATTAATCTTAAAACCTGTTGATTTTATATTTTGACCTTCAGGATTTACATAAAATTGATTTCCAAAACATAATTCATATTCTGCAAATTGATTTAATAAAACATTTAAATTTCTTCTAATAATTACCTTTGTAATGTTAGAAGTAATTGCTTCATCTGTATCATCAATTAACTTAATTGATTTACTATACTTAAATCTTCCGCCATATTTGGTAGAATACAAAGAATTACTAAATGTTGTTAAAGAATTTTGTACTTTTGATTTAATTGTAAGAGGTGTAGATGATTTTGTTGTGTCATAATAGATTGAAGAATCAAGTTCAATATAAAGAACTTTAATATCAACTATTTTTTGATTAATTCCTGTAATACTATATTGTTTTAACTTTGATAAAATTAATTGTTTATCAAAATCTGAAACATATAAACCATTTTTAGGTTTAATTGAAATATTTACTGATCCAAATTCTGGTGGATCTAACTCTTCTCCACCAACTACATTAACAATTTCTGCATTTGGATAGATATTTGTTTTAATAATTGCTTCATAATCGTTTGCTGTTACAGTACGATGTTGAGCTGAATATAATCTAGGAGCATAATGTTTAATTGAATCAATATTTTCAATTTCTGAACCATTTCTTGATACTTGATTTGTAGTAATAATTACTCCACTACTATTTGATGGTGATATTGGTGCTTTATTATTATTAAAAACTGTTCCGGCAAAAGAAAATTCAGAAACACCATTACCACTAGATCCATCAGTAACGATATAATCAACAACAACTTCCGAATTATTTTCTAATTTTTTACCAAAAATACCATCACCAAATAATAATTCATATTTTTCATCTTTAACTTCTTGAATTAAAAATATCTCAGAATCTTTATCAACCGATGTAATATTATCAACTAAAGAATATTTTCTACCTTCTCCAGTAGAATTAGGATTTTTTACTTTTACTCTGATTGTACTTACATCAATATCAGGATTTTGTAAAATAAATCTTTGATCTAATGATCCATCTACAGAAAATACCTTTTTTAAATATCTACCTTGATAAATTGTAATATTTGAAAATTGTGCTGTTCCATTAGTTACAGTAGAAGTAATTTCTTCACTAATAGAAAAAATATAAGATGAATTATCTGATTTTCCTACACAAATTAATTCTGGTTGAAGTGTAAGTGTAGGTGTATTATTAGTAGTGTCTATATTAAATGATACAATTGCTGTAGAAGCTTTTTTAGATCTTGGTACATATCCAATGTTTCTTGCTAATGAAACAACATTTTCTCTTATAGTTGCAGAATCTAAAAAGATTTCATTTACAGCTAAATTTGAGTTAAATGCATTGATATATGTATTGTATGCTAATGTATCGATTAAGATTGAAAAGTTTGACCCTTCAAAATCATAATCAGTAAAACTAGAGTTTGATCTTAAATAATCTTTAATTGATGTCTTTATTTGATCGAAATCTAAATTTGTGTAGTTTGTAAAAGGCATTTTATCTCGTTGCCTCTAAAATAAAAGTAAATTCTTGTGTTGGAAAGTCTTGACCAATAATATCAAAAATAACTGTCACTTCAAGACTATTATCATCATAAAGTTCATTCACATCAACTTGTATATTTTTAACTCTTGGTTCAAAATTATTAATTGAATTAATAATTTGATCCCTAATAACACCAATTGTTGCATAATCTGGATTATTAAAGAGCATTGCTCTAACTTTACTACCAAAAGAAGAATTAAAAAAACGTTCTGTTGGTATTGTAGAAACAATATTACGAACTGATCTTATAATTGCCCTTTCATTTTTTAAGGTAGTAAGATCTTTTGTTACTGGATGTGGTTCAAATGATAAACTAATATCCTTAAATGATCTAGATATCCTTTTTATTGCCATTCTAATAGGATTTTAATCTTGATTTATTTATGACTTATTATCTATTTATTCATAATAAAGGGAAAAAGTTATTTTTTTCCTTTTAATTTCGCAGCACGTTGCCTTAGATCATCCAATTCTTCTTCACTTTGATTTGGATTCCTCTTATGACCAGCACCACGTGGATTTATATTTCCTGTTCTTTTAAGAGCATCTTGTTGCTGTTGTTTTAAATGTCTTCTCCATCTTTTTCTTTCTTCTTCTTTTTCTACTTCACGTCTTTGTTGTTGTATACGATTTCTCATACTATCAACTTGACTTTGAGTAATTCTTTGACTAATAGGAGATAATTTTGCTTTCTTTGCTCTACCTGAAGAAACATTCTCTTCAATTTTATTTTGTTCCTTAGGATTATCAATAAATTCGTTATATGATTTCATAAGAAACTTTATATAGGTGGTGATTTTTATTATTTATTTCTCTTTATTTTCCTTGACCTCTATATGGTTTTCGAGATTTGTTGGAAGATGATGAAGCATACTTTGTATTTTTACCATCTCCTTGACGAGACTTTTTTGGTTTAGACTGAACACAAACACTATTGCTACTATATAATGCCATAAGATTTAATTCTCCTGAATAATTTTAAATGATACTGAATTGGGATGAGGAATCCCAGTTTTATAAAATTCCTGGGCATAATCTTCCAAAATATCAAAGTATTTTTCCTCTGAAAGATTAGAATGTACTTTTTTATTGTCGATATAAATGTTATATGTCTCTGTTTTCATGCTAAATGATTCTAGTCTTTTCATGACCTACTCTAACACGAGGATCGCACCAAATTTCAAATCCTTCCTCTTTTGCATCTAAACAGAAACTTACATCTTCACCACACATATCCTGTACTTCACCAGATTCAAAGACTTGCATCTTTGGTGCAAACCAAGGATATTCAAGATTCTCAAATACTCCTTTCTTAATTAAAAGCCACCCAAATCCAGTATAATCAACAGTAAATGGTTTACGACGCTTTGAAATACTCTCAATAGTCTCATGATTCATTACACCATTGTTATTACGGAAATCATCTTCCTCTAACCAATGTGCAACAGATGTTGTCTTACCATCTTCAGTACAATACCAACCTCCTGCAATATCTTTTTCCATTAATAAGATTTGCCAGAATTTTTCGGTGTTGAATACAATATCACTATCAATCCATAATTGATAATCATATTCTAATTTACCATCCCATGGAATTTGCTTTGGTCCTCTAAGAACATTTGCACCAAGACACTTACATCTTGCAAAATTCACCATAGAACTATAATCTTGTGAAATTTGTATGCTTGCTTGTGCTTTTACAAGATCAAAACATAATTGTACAAAACTCTTTAAAAATGTATATGAAACATTACGTCCTGGTAAACAAAAAACTATTGTTTTTCCTTTAACCAATTCTAATGCCTTCTTATAATCAAAATCCTCTTCTTTCTGCTTTACTGGAGGTTTTGCTTTTACAGTAAATCCTTTTGGCATAATGTTTAATTACCTTTTATCATGATATTTTATCAGTTTATTTATACTTTGTCAATTATTATTAAGGTATGCAAGAATCTCTTGTATAAAGAAAAGATGTAATAACGTATTTGGTATCTACTTTTGGTGTAACTGCCCTATGAGGAAATGTCCAAGAAGTTGGAAACATTATTAATTGTCCTGTCTTTGGATATATTTTTCTTCCATGTGCAAATTCTGTATAACCACTTTCTGTAATATCATTTAAATACCAAATACATGCAACAACTCTAGACCAACCACTATTATTATAACTTCTATCACTGTGCCAATGAAAATAATCTCCTGGTTTATATCTTTTTACAAGATATCCACTATCTTGTAAAGTATCCATATTAAAAAAAATTTTATCGTCTACTTCTATTTTGTCTAAGTATTCTTTTAAATTATCATCACTAGATTTAAAGAGTATATTATCAATATCTTTCCAATCTTCTAGATTACTAATACGAAGATCTACAGATTTTTTTACTTCTTTACTTTTACCTATAACACCACCTTGTTTTTTTCTATCGTCTTTTTTAAATCTTTTAATAATGTCTTTACATACTTTTTTACTAAGAGCATTTGGATTTACATGAATAAGGTCATCAAAAGTTTTCATTTATATTTTTTAATATGAGTGATCTTCTAGACAAGAAATTGGACTTGGTTCATAATCTAATTTTACATATATAAAATTTTTATTTTCTTTGATCTTTTTCCATATTTTTTTGAATTCTATTTCTTTTAAACAATGATATATACATTCATTTTCTTTCTTGTTGTAAATGTGGTATATAGTTTCTTTAATCATTTTCTTTCTCGTTGTAAATGTGGTATATAGTTTCTTTAATCATTTTTGATTTCTTTTAAAAATAATTCATTTCCATCAATTACCCATTCTACTACAGTATCTTCATACCATCCCAATTCATTGATGACCCATTCAGATATTGTAACATAATATTCATCAGTAATTGGATTGACCTTTATATCTGTAAAATTTTCTTCGAAATTTTTTTGCATGCTCTTCAAATTATTGTTTCAATTATATATGGGATTTTATTTTTTTGACTGGTTTGCTTGGACAGTTTTTTAAATGGATTGCTTAGAGGGTTTTTTAAATGGATTGCTTAGAGGGTTTATATTTCATTGGCGTCCGTAACACTTTGTAGACTAAAGGGACCCATGTAATTATTATAGGGGGGGGGCATGGCGCCGCCACTTTATAAATTGGCACATATAAGGACTGCTAATCACGGATATCCGATTGATAAGGATTTTTAATCAATGGACACTTTATAAATTGGCACATATAAGGACTGCT
>Ga0209128_1001024_pt1 | contig 19622 bp, 15 predicted proteins | sample ETNvirnome_6_100_FD_184072 | JGI IMG/M metagenome (GOLD analysis project Ga0209128, IMG submission 184072) | Marine viral communities from the Pacific Ocean - ETNP_6_100 (SPAdes) (version 2) | ecosystem: Environmental > Aquatic > Marine > Oceanic | place: Pacific Ocean | collected 2013-06-19 | reverse complement strand
TGTTGCAGAGTTTCCTACAACAGTCTTTGTTGACTGGTTCAAGGTCTTCACCTGGATGTTCATATTGACATCTGGGAAGTATGCTGCTGCGAAGGATGAATCCAGAGCTCTGTCGTTGAATGATGCTACTGTATTCGAAACGTTGACGTTTTGTACAGATGAAGTAACCACTGCGTTAACGTTATCACGCTCGCCGATATCCATAATGTAGAGAGCATCAAATCTATTCTCTACAGTCGTTATAGCATCATTTGTGATGGTAGCCTCTCTAATGCCGGGAACAGCCAAGAGTTGTATCTCAACATCAGCTTTCTCACCCATGACTTCCAGAGCCTTCTTGAAGGCTGCAACTGTTGGCCCGTTGATTCCACCTCTGTTCGAATCATCCATCTCGCCTTTGACGGCGTTGTTGTTCATCAGAGCGGTGTTTTTATTAAAGACGTTAAGACCGTCAAATCCACCTTGGAATGGCATCGTAAACTTAGAGAGTCTTCGAACTGCTGGGCTTGTTGTATCATTTACTTCGAATCTACGTGTCTTGGCATCAGCGTTTGTAGTGATGTTTCCGTCGCGTGCGTATGACCAGCTGTTAACAAGTGCTGCGTCTGTAGCTATCGCGAGACCATCAGATCCTGTACCAACTTGGAGGTTTTCTAAAGTAAACTTGTTGTTATTAAATCTATCGCAATCTAGAATTGCGCCACTTTCATCAGCCTGACCTGCATTGGAACCTGTCAGAACGTTAAAGTTAGACACAGCATGATCAGCGAAGAATTTCGTAAAGCTGACTATGCTTGGATCGATAACGTTGCTCTTATTTGGCTGGTTTAAGAGGGTTTTCTTCGTGAATTGAACGCCCCAGTAAAGTGACTTATTGGGCACCTTCTTAGGCGCGAGTCCCATCGCGATGTTCTCTCTAAGCGGTACAGGAGGCTGCACAGCTGATTTGAGTGTCATACTTGGGTTTCTCTGTAGACTGAAGTTTGCATTTGGAGGTGCGCTAAGCGCATTTGATCCAGATGTTACAAGGTGATCGAGACCTCTAAACCCTAGGGGAAGAGATTCAGGATCGATCTCGGCATTGTCAACATCAGATGCCATTTCAACTCTTATGCGCGAAGAAACGTTAGCATACTTTCCGTCAATCACAAGTTTTTGGGACCCTTGTGCCTGATCAAAATCGTAGAACATGCTGGTATCGCCAACTCGGCGACCGATGTAATTGGGAGAAGCAGGATCAAGGTTAAGACCGCGGAACGCCTCGTAAACGAATGTATTTTCATCGTTGTCGTAGAAATCTCTTAGAACGAGATCGAACGTACCGAACTTATTAAGCTCATCTGAAGATTTGCCTACGTTCTCGATAGAAACCTTGTATTTAGTGTTTGCTCCTGCTGAGTCTGAAGCTTTGCCCTTCATGACACCATCGCTTAGGAGGTGCACTCGGAAGAGATCCTTAGAGGTTCCACCAAATTCTTGCGAGATAATGAAAGGCGTCTTAGCTGCCTGGAATCTCTCTCGGAATCCTTCGAAGTTTGGTGCTGCAGTTGACCCATTGTTTCTCCCCTGAGTTCCTGTAAGAAGGAAAACAGCGTCAGAGCTTCCTGAGTACAGGCCTGATACAGCACCATTCACAACGCTTGATCCTGTCGCCAAGATTCCAGAGCCTGTTACGACGGCATATTCTGGATGGACATCATAGTGCGTGTAAAGAACGTATCCGTGCTTCTGGACTTGCTGGGGATCTTTATTGAAGATATTTGCAAAGTAATCTTTATCATTAGGATTTAGAGATGCTGTAAGGACACGAGGATAATCTTTTCCTTTGTGGCCAGGCAAAAGCATGGTGAACTTAGGTGAGCCGTTAGAGAAATTAACTGTACCTGTCAAGAACCCAGAAGACGGGTTCGTCTGTCCTGACATTGATGACGTCATTGTTGACGTCGGAGTATTTCCCTGGCCCATCGTGCCATTTGAGCATGAAAGCCTCAGGTTAACACCCGATGCTGCCATTAGAACGCCGCGCAAAACTGAGGCTGCGACCGTGGTACCGAGGTTTTGAGCAGATCCTATTCCGGCATCTGAGAAAATCGTTGATCCTGCTGATTGTGACATGTAGCAGCCGAGGAAGTAAGTTCTTCCTTCTCCTGTACCGCCTGTATTAGCTTCTGGATTGTCGGCCAAAAGCCCAGTATCCAAAGGTAGTCTCTGACCTACGACAAATCCTGCATTCGTAACCGTTCCATCGCTTGAAGATCTTTTCTTCGCGTTGCCGGCTCCAAGCACTCGCACATAAGAAAGAGACCCAGCATTTCTGAGCCATTCTTGTGCAGCGATAGGTCCGAACTCATCGCCGCCTACAAATCCAAACTTAGATTCAAATTCGGAGAAATCAGCAACTGTGATCGGTACGAAAGCTGGGCCTTCTTTAGCAGTGCCTATTACGCCTGCTGGAACGCCCGTTGGACCGGTTGGGGTAGGCCCAGACCTATCGATCTCAAAAGCTCTTACGCCCGGGCTTTTAAAAGTACGTTCGGCCATTATCTAAATCTCCAAATCATCATTTCTAACTATGCTCTACTCAAAGCTTACGCCGGCATTTGTTATGACGAAGTCAATTGATATAAACTCAATACTTCTTGTCGGGACAATCACAATGCGTCCATTCAGCCTATTAGACTCAATATCGTCAGCGGTGTTGTTAGAGTCATCCATTACAACTTTGAACTGCTCAATTCCACTCTGTGCCTGAACTACTGCAAGCAAAGGTGATACATCAGCAATAAATTTAGCTCTTAGTGCAGGAGTGTTCTGCTCAAAAACAAATCCATTTGCCACTTGCGAAACTATTCGTTTAACCTCAAGAAGCATTCTTCTTACGTTAACTCTATCCAGTGCAGATTTTGCCATCTGCAGGGTTTTCTGTCCAAAGATCACGAATCCCTGCTGCGGGAAAGTAGCAATAGGATTAATTCGTGCATCATAAAGCGAATCCCTGTCTCCTGCAGAAAGTCGAACATCCACGTTCTGGACAAAATCAAGTGATCCTCGATTGAATCCTGCAGGGGCGAACCACGGGAAGCTTACCCGATCGTTAAATCCTAGAGCAGCTAAGGCTGCTATAGAGGGAGGAACATTAACGCTTGATCCGTTGTTATCATCTGTGATAATCACGCCTGGAAAATACGTTGCCGTTGTGTTGCTATCAATAGTACGTGCCTCGAAATTGGCGATGGTCTTAGAAACACTTGGGCGATTCGTTGAATCATCGTACAGTCTGTTTCCATCGCTATCATATTCGGGTATATCCATCAAGTAGAGTGCTTGTCCAAAATCCTTGATCTTGTCTATTGCGTGATCTGTCACAAATGTTTCTCTCACGCCTGGGAGAGCCAGAATATTGATATTAGAAGCAAACCTATCTGTCATTACGTCGATTGCAGCCCTATAAGACCGGACGGCATTGTTATCTTTGCCTGCTCCGGCCATATTCGATGCCATCCCTGGGGAAGTAAACGATGAATTGGCGCCACCTCCTGTATCGAGAGAAATCGACTTATCGTTCATCCTGGCAGCGTTCTTATCTAGGATGTTAAGGCCGTCGAAGCCACCGTGGAAAACGTTAGTAAACTTCATGTAATCAGTAAACTTATTGAACGTTACTGAAGACGTTTGGTTTAGCAGGGTTGCGAACGTAATTCTGTTAAGCCTTGTCCCATCAGAAACAGTGTAGGTGGTAGGATCAACATAGGCATCACGAATGTATGCTGCTTCAAGCATGTTGGAACCGATAGTTCCTGTGATCTCAGTATCTACGTAAGCCCCTGTGTCGGAAAGACCTGCCTGTCGGGAAAGTGCGACGCGAGCGAGGGTAAACTTATTGTTATTGAATGTCTTGCGATCACCTGCCTTGGCAGGAATGATCTGGGATCCTGTCAGCAAAACATCCATTTTCGAAATACCGAGGAACTTGGCTTGATCTTTTAAGCCTAGGTTCACAGAAGTTCCTGCATTTGACTTAAGCGCAGAATTCGTAATACCTGAGCTTTGGACGCTCTTGTCTGCTGCTAGCATGGTTGTTTTGGTACCCCAGTAGATTCTATTGTCTACTGATTCTTGTGTTCCCTGTTGACCGACGAAGAAAACGGATCCGTCTTTAACTGCTCCGTTTGTCGACTTAAACGTGTAAGGGACAGGCGGCAGAATCGATGCCTGGAGAAGTGCCGACGCAGCGTTGCCAATTCTTCCTCCAAGACGAAATCCGACTTCGGCCTGTGAGGTAAAATCATCAAGCTTATCATTCGTCTTAAGGGTGGGGATTCCCTGGAAACCAAAAGGAAGGGCTTCAGACGGGACGTTTCCGTTGACAACATCGTCGCTGAGTACAACTCTAACGACGTTTGACATGTTGGGGTATTTGCCCGATACAGTTACTTTTCGCTCTGATTCAAGCTCAGCATCAAAGTTAAAGAATGCTTTTTTATCACCGATCATTCTTCCTACAAACCTCTCGGAATTAGGATTAAGATCGCATTGTGGGTATTCTTCCAAGACTTCTTTCGACTTATCATTATCACTGTAAGCTCGGACCTGGACTGTGAAGGTTCCGTACGGATTGTTCTCATCAAGGGAGCCACGAATGTTTGCTATAGAAATCTTATATTTGCCTGCAGCGTAGGCACCGTCGTCAATAGTTTCAAAACTAAAGAGAGGATACTCTGTTGTGCCGAAAGGCTGGGAGATAAAATCTGTTGTTTTTGGCGTGTTATATCTGGTGTCGTATCTACCAAACGCCGTCAAGAAGCTTTCACCTGCCGCGTTGTCATTAGAAACCACTGCTGAGCCCGAAAGCATTCCTACCGAATTAGCATCGGAAGAAATTGATGCCAGGCAGTATTCAACATCAAACGCAGCATAAAGAAGATGCTTTTGAGTTGAGAATTGCGCTGGATCTGTATTTAGGATATTTCTAATGTAGTTCTTGTTCCGAGGATCAAGAGAAGCAGTAAGAATCCTCATGCCCGGTTGGCCGTCGGTTGTTGCAAATGAAGTGTCAGACGAGGAGATAAACAACTTGAACTTGTCTTTTAAGTCTCCTGACGTTCCGATAGTTGCAAGAGCATCTCCACCTGACTTGCAAAAAGCTGCACTCATGTCGGTGCCATCGAAAGATGCACTCAGTACACCAACTCTGGAGTCAGTTGTAGTGAAGATAACTGCTCTTACCAGATTGGCATCTGCAGATGAATTATATGAATCATTATGTGTGAAAATTGGGAATCCATATTGTTCTGATGCAGAAATGTGGTGTTTAGCAGCAAGGATATGCGTCGTAGAAAGACCTAGCCTTTTATCTGTTGTAATTGGCGTGATCTTGAAGCCTGCATTTTTCACGCTTCCTTGCACACGGGTAGTATTGATTTCTTCTGTCTCATCATTTGCGCCGGCGCCGAGGACGCGCACGTACGTAACAGCATCTCTATTCTTGAGAAATTCGTTAACTGCGTACGGGCCAAATCTTTTGGAATCAAGATTACCAAACTTAGTCTGGAAATCTACAAAAGACCCGACGGTCACAGGAACAAATGCCGGACCTCTCTGAGCAGTACCAACTACTCCTGCCGGAGTTCCCGTTGGTGATTGAACTCTCTGTGTTAAGTCAACCTCTTGCTCAAAGAATCCGGGAGATCTAAAAGTCTGTTCAGCCATATGTTCAGTCTCCTACAGGACTCTTATGCACGCCTATAAATATGCTTCTTTCTGCCAAATATCACCTTACAGATCTTCGATCTTGGTAACTATCCGGGCGCTGACAACTGTCTCGCCCTGTCTTTGGTTCTGAGTGAGTACTTTTAAATACTCAATTTCATCCTCATCAGTGAAAGGATTTCTTATTCTAGCCTGGGCTTTCAAGTATGATAATCGATCATTCTCAACGATATCTCCGGCAGAATTTATATTGTTAACATCGCTTAAGATAAATTGATCGATATCACCCGTGGGATCTGGTAATCCCGGTGGGTGTTGGACGATTGGTGCATTTGCCGTGAATACCTCGAATGCGAGATCGGGAGCAGATACAAACTTCCTGAATGGGCGCATATCACCTGAGTTTTCTGACGCGACAATGTAGGCTGGAACTTGCATGTTAAAGCTGTACCTAACAATTCTTTCGTCGTTGGTAAAGTCATCAAAGTTATCTTGGTTTGTGACCGTATTGTCTGGGTATGCTACGAACCAGTACCCCTTGTCAGAAGTTATCTTAAATTGATTTCTGTTGCCCGTGTACGATCCCACGAGCTTCTCAATCATGTTATTCATATGAAGCGTGTAAGATGTCCAGAATGTCACCTCGTAACTCACGTTAATAAAGTGAGGAAAAGGTATAGTGATGATCTCATAGATGTGATGAGAATCAAGAGTGTTAGAAAGGACTGGGCCTCCCGAGGCTGTTTTTACTGGAAGGCGTCGAGAATTAACAGTGCCCGGCTTGGTTGAAATAGGATTAGTAGCATTTGCATTATGCTCCTCAGATCTCACATTATCTTGATTTCTAATATTTTTTGGATTTACTAAGTTTTGATAGACGGGATCTCTTTTACTTAGCCTTCTTTTGATGACTAGATCACCCGTGTCTGCAAGTCTTTCAAAACCTGCTGCCTGATCGATTCCAGTTCTCCGTATGGATATGAGGGGCAAAATTAGCGCCTCGTTTTCATCTCTGATTGGTTCGTTCCTCTTGATAAGCGCGAATCTTTCTCCTGTCGCGAAGACTACTGGTACTTTTCTAGTTTCATTATTTTGCGTAATAGCAAACTGTATTTCTTTGTCAAAGAGGTCAAAGAGCGCTCGATCGATATCCTCTAGCCCGCATGGAGGAAGATAAAAATCATCAGGAATGTTTTGTCCCTCTAGCCCAGAATTAATTCTATCCTGCTTATTCGCAGGATTGAGAGCCGGATTCGTAATTGATTGCCTTACAGTCATTTTATTTACTCATCATAGAAGGCAGATCCCACATCCTGCGGATCACCCTTTTCAGAGACCTGCTTAGGTCCTGTGATAGGATCAGTAAGCACACCTTTTTCTCTCAATGATCGAACATCACCTGTAGGCCCAAGCTCATTATCTTTAAACCCACGTTGCTGAACAAATGTATCTTGCACAGCATCAGGATCTGAGTATTCCTCGTCTGTTGGTCCAAGCACCTTGGTGAAGAAAACCTGCTTGCGACTTTGCTTGCCAATAATCTTGATTCCGTCACTGTGCTCAATTTGACCAAAAAGATTTCTTGTCGTCGTCACAGAAGTTATTTCAAATATGACTGTTCCGTACGTAAAAAAGTCTCCTACGAGAATATTAATTTCTTTATCCAGTAAATCTCTAGACTGGACAAACACTTCAATATTTTGTGTCTTTTCTGGGCCGTACTTATCAGTTTTGAAAGTTGGTTCTTGGTAATCTACTAAGCAGTCCAACTCCAGCGGGGTCTCAAAAATCTTTTCTGGTGCCTCATCATAAAGCGTGCTGATTTTGGTTTTGGCTGCAGATATAGAGTAGTAGTAGATCTTTTGACCGACTACATCCTTGATGATCTCTTTGGTTAGATCATTTACAAGATCAATCTCTCTTGGCGTTATAAAAAGGCGTCCCAACTATCTCTCCCTAACCCATTGTAATTGCATTACCGTTAGGTATCGGAATGGTTCTAAGTTGTTTCTGTATATTCTCGGCCTTGATAGCATTCATCTCAATAATCTTGTCATACGTCAGAGAATCAAGCATCTCACGGAGCTTTGTAACCAGCTCTTTCTTATCTTCTCTTCCCTGAGATATCAGATTATCTCCATCAAGCTGGATATCTGCATTTGGTATTGGCAAAGATTTGAATTTAGATCTTACCAGCCCTAGAAGCTCTGTAGAAAGAGAAAGAGCATACTGCCTCACCCATTGCTTCCCTATTGAATTTACGTTAGAATAAGTAAGATCACCAAAAGGAACATTGGATAAATTAGATACCCCATAGATTGTGCTATCCCCGTAAGAGGGATTAAGGGGATCAGGTGCAAATGCAACTCTTATCCATAGTTTTCGATTAGTCTGGTCTCCTGAAGGTGTCGGGTAGATTCTTATCTTGGTTCCGATCACCTTAAAAGAATAATTAGATCTTCGTACACGGTGGGAAACATCCATCTGGCCTGCCCTCAAGATATCTTCAAAAACAGGGAGAACATAAAAGATAGTTTCCGGCGTGAAAGACTCAAAAGAAAATTCGTTATTAAGATAATTGATAGCCGAGGTCGTATCGAAGAATCGATATGCTGCCTGAGGATTGAAGTGGAAAACTTCTTGAATCTTCATTTTGGAACTATAGGTATTGAGAGACGAAGAATACAACAAATTTCCAGAATCATCTTGTAGCTTATCGTAAATGTCATAATCTTGCTGACCTTTGATTAGCTGGATCGATCCTGAGACTGAATCGTACGAGCCTCCTACACCTGCTTCGAAGGCATAGGGCTCTGCCATTCTCTCTAAGAACTGCAATGTCTCATGTGGGAACTTTTGCTCAGATCCCGACATGCTTCCAGTTGAAGTTCCCAAGAAAGTCGATAATTGAGACCTAGCTTGGTATTCATTAACAATCTGCCCGTACTGGAAGAAAGATTCTTCGAAACAAGCCCAGATCTGCTTTTTGGTCAACTCGACAGACAGAATGTCATCTCCGAGCTTCCTCTTAACAAAAGTAACCATCTTGTCTGCTTCAGATTGAAACTCTGAGTCACTATCAAAGGCACCGAATGGTGTTGGGTTAGTTGTATTAGCGAATGTTGCCACGAGGCTCTCCAGAAACTCTCACAGTATAAGTATGGAGAATGGTCGAGACTTTCTCTCCAAATACAAGAAAGGTGCTCAGAAGAGCGCCCTAATTGCATAGCTTTGGTCTAAAAGCTTAAATTTATTTTTCTTGAGGCGCTGAAAAAGCGAACACAGAAAAGGCGCCCATGGGGACGCCTTTCTGACTAGAGCATTTTTTGATGTACTAGCTTTTTATTCTTTTATCAACTACACGTGCATGAAACTGATCCATGCCTTGCCGGCGCCTGCGGTCACCGCGGCGGAGTTTTCCAGACGAAGGTAAAGAGTTCTTGATGTAGCTGTATACATTGCTGCTGAAGCGACGACAGCAAGAGTTGCTGCACCTTCACTATTGAGGCCAGAAAGGGAAATACCTGATCCGATTGCGGCGGCAGTATTAGAACTCATAAGAGCTGTTGCGGCAACAAGTTCTGCACCGTCATCAGCAGTACCAACCTTAAAGTTGGAATTGCCGCTGCTGCCGGCGATGGCCGTAGTTAAAACAAACCCCACGTCGACGAGGACTGTACCACCCGGTTGGGTTATCGTCATTTCAACATCGTTGGCCCCGACAGCTATGAGCGATGTTGAAGCTGTCCACGCTTGACCGGTCACACCGACTGACTGTATGTCGATACCTGACCCTGCTGATTGGACCAATCCCTTGCTATCACTAATTGTTACCTTTGGCATAATATTCTCCTTTATTTTGTTCGCATGATTCCGACACGGTGGCGAGGTCACCCTTATGCAATGTGTCGAGCCTAGTATTAGATAGGTTCCCGCGCTGGAATCTTAAGAAAATAAAGAGACAAAAAAAGGGGAGCCCTTTCGGACTCCCCTTCATGAAACCGAAGTTTCTATTGTCGCTTAGATGACGTTCAAGTCAGCAACCGTAACGGTACCGTAGAAGTCAGCGCGAACCATCTTCTTGCCGTAGCGAGTCATCACGCCCTTACGAGGGGTGAAGTCTTCTGGCGCGAAGATCGTTGGTGTGACGATCAGCGGAACATACGGAGCATAAACGTATCCTGTCTCAAGGTAGCTACCACCCTTATAACCAACAAGAATCTTGTTGCGAGGGAAGTATGGGTCCTTGTAGACCGTAAAGCGGTTACTCAGGGTACCAACCTTCTCAGCACCAAGGCTGAACGGGGAGGAAACCTGACCTTCACTGTCAAGGCTCAGACTTGGGCGATACATCACCGAAGCCTCGAACATTGTGCAGACATCCGGGGAGGTAACCACGAAGTTCGCGGATCCACGGAGTGTCTTACGGTGAATGGTGTTAGCAACATCAATAACGGACTCAACAAGAGTCTCGTACCATTCGCGAACAGTGCCTGTGAAACGAGGACCTGCAGATAAGCTGTCATTCAACTTAACTTCGGCGCCTGTTTCCTTGTTCAGGAACTTGCCTGGAGCGCGTGACCAGTAAAGGTTTGCGCCTTGGGCTTCGCTAAGCAGGTCGTTCAGGATTTCACGATCGATTTCAAGAGCAACTTGCTCAGAAAGGATCTGTGTCAACTCAACCTCAGCGTCAAGGCTGTGGTATGCGTTAAGGTCCTGTGCCAATTCTGGTGACCAACGAGCTCTCAGCTTACGTGTAGCGGCTGTAACTGCGATGGACTCGACCTTGATGTCGATTTCAGGGATCACTGGTGAAGGTGTAGCACCGAAATCAGATTCGAATGAAGGAATGGTAAGGGTAGAACCAGAACCGTCCTCTACATTCAATGTTGGGCCAATGGCGTACGATGCTGAAAGGTAATTAAGAGCAGTGTTACCTGCGCCAATTGAACCCTTAAAGTTACCGGACATAACTGTCAAGAGAGCAGCGTTTGAAGTGCTTCTCGTTACCAGAGGATCTGCGGTAAACTTGTTGTTCGCGAACGTACCAAGCTGATTCAAGCGGCGGAGGTTAAGAATACCTTTGCCACCCTGGAAGCTAGCACCAAGCTCTTTAGCACCAAGACGAACTTCAGGAACTGCTGAGAACAAAGAAATGTCCTTAGCGTTCGTGAGATCGACATTGTTAAAGGCACCATCAGTAACATCAACGACGACGAGGCAGAAGCGTCCGTCACCGTCAAGGCCGGCGTCACCTTCGATCAAGTCAAGAACTTGAGGATCGAACTGCAGCAACTTAGCATCTGAACCTGTGGCGTGGCACAAAGAACCAGACGTCAAGGATGAGTTTGCACCGTGTGCACCAGCAAACAAGACGTTTGGTGATACCGAGGAGCTGTGCACCTTAGAATAAGTTGCACCGACCAAGTCATACTGACCGCCTGTTGCCAATGAACCAGAGCGTACGCCCTTGCCAGTTGGGTTGTTATAGATGGATTGACCACGCTGATACGTTTCTTTGTCGTAGGTTCCTGCATTGCCCGTTGTGAGGGATGCGTCACCACCGACGTTAGAACCGTAGGTGTAATCAAGATAAAAGAGCAGGCCAGAAGGCAAGCTCATGGGCTGGATGGATACCAGCTCATTTGCGACAAGTCCGCCGAATACACGACGAACGATTGGAAAGGCGATATTGGAGAAACCGCGAAGGTCACCAGAAGCGGTGCCAGCTCCTCCGCCTGTGCCGATTGTGCTTTGCTCACGAAGAAGCTCTGCAGTCTGGTTCTCAAGAAGGCGCGCCATGTTTTCGCGCTTTGTTGATTCCAGGCCACGGAGCAGTCCGGTGCGAGACCACTTTTCGACCAAGCGGGAGTTCTCCTCACCCATGTGACGCGACCGAATTCCTTCGGATAGCGTTTCGAGTGAAAACTTAGACATTATAAATCTCCCTAGATTTTAAAGTTTTCTTTACTTTATGCCTGCCAGCAATGCCCATCGATTAGTCTCTTTGGACTCAGTCAGGTTCATTGATGCAGACTTGGTTGGACGACTTGCGCCGCCGATATTGCGAGAAGATGTTTTATCCTCTGCGCGCTTACTAAATGACTCCGTAAGAGTCTTAAATAGAAGCTTCACCTCTCGCAAGCTTGCGGCGTCATCGAGTGTTTCTATGGCCTGGGCCCGTTGGGTCTGGCTGAGATCACTATTCATTAGCAGCTTATTGGTGTAGAGCAGCTTCGCGTTAAACAAGCTCATCTCAGCGAGTTGTGACTGAAGGTCGGTAACTGCGCTTTGATAGCTCTCTATCTCGGCTTGGAGTTCGTCATTTTGCTCGGTGGCGACTGGCTCGGCCGTTGTTTCTTCTAATACTTCTTCTTCTGCGGTGGGTTCACTTTCTTGCATAAGCTTAGCGAGCTCCTCACGCAGCATGTTCTCGTCGATTTCAAGGATAGTGTCGTCGTCGAAGCCTTCCATCATGTCATCATGACCGTGACCCTCGTGAGCGTCCTCGTCGGCTTCTTCAATGTCCTCGTCTTCTTCAAGCTCAAGGATCATTTCCTCAAGATCTCCGGCTTCGACTTCTTCTTCGACGTCAACTTCTTCTTCGACGTCAACTTCTTCTTCGACGTCAACTTCTTCGTCAGCATCAGCGTCGATGAGTTCTTCTTCTTCTTTAACCTTAACTGAGATTTCTTCAGAATCCACTACGGCATCCTCACCGAGATCCAGCTCTATGGTTATAACTTCCTCGGACAAAAGGTCCCTTAGTGATCTCTTCATTTCATTAATCTCCTTTTTAAAGTTTTGAATTTGATCTTGAGAGTTCTGGATGACCCCTTCGAAGATTTGCATACCTTCGGCGGCGGACATCATTTCGGATAATTTGGTAACTGCTCGGTCTGATATTGCGACCAGAGCCAAATATTTTTGTAAGTCCTGTTCATTAAGTTCGCCCGGGTTAGTTCCCCTGACTTTTTCGAGTACCTCTCGGACTGTCTCGATGTACTCGTTGCATTCTTTGATATAAGCAGCAGAAGAAACTATTGAAGTTTCTTCGTTATTTGAATCGGGTGGGTCAGCATGCTCTTCGGGCGTGTCGGATTCAAGCATGGTCCTAAGCTCTTGCGCAGCTTCGGGTGTCATATCAAATTCTTGATCATCCACTTGTGAAGCCTGTGTGACGGTTTCTTCTACGATATCAGATTCGTCAAAATCCACTTCCTCGCCAATTATTTGAGATTCTATTAAATCACGAATTTTTGGTGTTATCGATTCAATGATCGCGTTTTTAGCATTTTGCTCAGCTATCTCACGTAGCTTTCGAGCATCTGCAATGGCTTCTTCATAGAGATTACTGGTCATAGTCTTCACCCATCTACACTGTTAAATATGATTATTCTAAGAAAAAATCACCCTTTGCTGTTTTTCAGAGCTCTTCTCTTTGCTCTATTTTTTTTCATTCTCTTCTTCTCTGATCTTGACATAAAGCGCTGCATAGAGTTTTCTCTTACTTCGGTTTGTAGCCCAGAGCGCTTATACAGCCTCTTAAAACGGGCAATTAATTTGTCGGTGGTTTCTCTTGGTCGCGACCTTACAACAACACCATATTCTGCAGGAAACTTCTTAGATCTCTTCATCTTCATCCCTTAGATAGTCTTTAATAAAGTCTGATAATGACGGAGGTATCTTCTTTGTTGTCTTTGTCGCAGAATATGATTGAGGACGGCCACCTATATTCATTCCTATTGTTTTTCCATGTCGGGTCTTATAAATTCCTGCCCCGTTTCCCATGGAAGCAAATTGACTCATGCCGCCTGTTGAACTACTTCCCTCGAGTCCCCTTACAACGTCCTCTAAGTCTACTGCGTTTCTTGCTTCGTATAAATCAAGTCGAGTTGCCCAGTTAACAAAGGCACCTCTATCTACCCAGTTTCTAGAAAAAGGGTCATTAATGCGAGTAATTCCACCCACTTTATTAATTACCTTCTTTTTATCTTTATCAGGGAGGTCTTCCCCGTCATCATCAACCTCTGTGGCCGGCTCTTTATATGGGTAATGACCAGGCAAGGACATGGGTTTTCCGACTGATAGGCCTGGTTTAACAGCAGAATCTGCAGAACCGTAGCCAAGCCCGCTTCTTGAGTCATAGCGCGGAAAGCTTACGTATGCTTCATAAAGTGCCGACATTAAAAATATTAACTCTGGTTTGAGCTTGCGCCAAGACCGTAAGAACCGATCTTCACGCTAGAAATATCTGCCGAAGTGCTTTTTGGATCTCTTAAGCTGTCACCTACAAAATCGCCGCCTGCAGGGCGATTTGGGACAACAATTTTTTCAACTTGGCCGGAGGAATTAGGTGATGCAACATTAGGAACGTATGGGCTGGCAACCGATGCGCCGCTATTGTCTTTCTCAACACCCTCAATTAAAGGAGCATCGACAAAGTCTCTGTTGAAAATGGAAAATCCAAATCCGGATCCCTTAGGGCCTTCACCTACAAGAGCACCTTGCATTACTAGGTTTTCAAACTGTTCTTTAACAGTGCTGTCTGCACCAGGAGCGTAGATCGGTGAAGATCCGAAAGCTTCTTTGAGTGTAGAGTCATTTCTATTTCCAGGAAGACCGGGATTAGAAGGGTTTCGAACCTCTATAAGGTTTCCCATACTATTGTGAGAAAATTTATTGCGTGCCATAGGATTCTCCTAACGGTAGTAAATATACTCTCAAAACAAACTTGAAATTATTTGTTGATGCTTTCATTAAATGCCAGGGTAGCCCAATTAGAAGATCCTTCAAAGAGATCCTCGGGTGTAGAAAGCGCTGCAGCACGTGTTGCAGCATCGGCTCCTGCCGGGACGGAAGGAGAACTATGCGTGTGCTGGAGCTGGTCTTGAAGCGTTGTTTTTGCAGTATCGGAAAAGATAGATTGCATCACAGGATCTTCAGTCATTGATGATGCAGCCTCATTTACTCGCTGGTCGAATTTTATAGAATCCAAAGCCTTGCGCCGAGTATGGGTGTGTGTTTTCCTCTGATTTCTGGGCGACTTTGTTTTATCAGAAGCCTCAGACAGGGTGGTGGATCCGCCAAGCCCTTCAGCTAGAACTTCAACAATGCATTCTTTTATAAGATCTTTAAGCTTAGATCGCGTCAATTTCATTATCCGATCCCGTCATATCCGGCGGATCCTGTCAGGGGTGGGAACTGGCTGGTGGCGATCGGTGTGATTCCTGCGATGAGAGAAAATCCGGCATCGGTGTCGCCGGCGCGGCGGAAGTAAAGGGTCTTGCACCTAATCTCTAGTCGGGGAGAAGTAGTATTAGCTTCCACGACAAAATAGTTTCTTCTGTCAGCTGCAGACTCACCACCAGCTGGATTCGTAGGAACAGAGCCAGAAACGCCACCGGTGCCGTTGATACCAGCGACGGAAAAGCCTACTCGCAGATCCTGACCTGCGGTTTCTTTAATAACTAGAAATCTTGAGACACCAGGTAATTGCACCTTGACTGGGGTTGTGCTCACTTCAGCGCCATTTGATGATGTAACAAATGGCACACCTGAGAGTTGGTAAGATGGGACATCACCTGCGCCCCAGTTTGGGTAATCAAGAGGCATTTGCGTCTCCATTCCATTCTAAAATTGAATTCATGATCCGGTTGATCTTGTCACCTGGTCCAAAATAAGCTTGAACCTGGGCGATCTCATCCGGTGTTAGGTCTCTACCTTCCTTCATTACGAAGGCGCCTGGTGTTGAAGGCTCTGACACGATATCCCAGCAAATTAATTGGAAATCATCTTGAACAACTTGGTGGCCGCCTTCGCTTCGCGTAGATCCTACCCCCCGGGAAGAAATACCTATCTTGATACCACTTTCAACCAAACTCTTTAGTATCTGGCCGTTTGGAGTATCTAGGACTTCAAGAGTTCCGTAGCAGATGTCACCATCCATGTGTGCTTCACGAATTACATGAGAAACATTCTTTAATTCAACAACAGAAGTATCAGGGTGATCGAGCTCACCAAGAGCTCTACCTTCATCAATAAATCTCTGGTAGTTCTGAACCTCTCGACGAAGAATATCGATGGGATAAACTCTGCCATTCTGGTTGAGGGTGTTTGCTTTCTGCAAAATTCCCTTCATGAGAAATCTACCATCCTCAGTTTGGGCCTGCTCTTTAATGAGATTCGAATCATATTCAAACGTCATGCACTCGGTTAATAATTTCATTTTATAGCTCCCTGCAATTCTTCATTTAGCTCAACGATCTCCAGGGTTTTGGCAATAAGGGCATCATTGACTTCTTCGATATTGAGGCTTCTAATGCTTTCAGATACGCTTTGTGCCCTACTTGAAAAGTTTTCATTTTGCAGTGCACCATAAGCTTTTAAATTTGCCAGTGTGCTTTCTACAATTTCCTCGATCATCTCTCTCGTGGAATCGTGCTTGTTTTCAACTGCGTAAAGATTGATAAGATCTGACTGTGCTTTATTCAGTCTTGTCTCATATTTTCTTTGCAGCTTATCAGCCGCAACTTTGACTACGAGATTGTCAACTTGAGGATCTGCCTCCTCTATTATTTTTTCTTCAAAGGGGCGCGCCAAAGATTCGATAAGAACTTTTTCGTATTTAACGACTGTGTTAAGATCAAGTTCCTTTTCTTCCCTCCAGTACTTCACGAGAGTAGAAGCCGTAGCATATGACTTATAGTCTGGAACTGATTCAGAATAAACTGCCTCAGGACCAAATTCATGATTTATCTCTCTTATCAAATTGTCTTTCTCGACTCTAAGCAGCTTAGAATCGAACCTGCGGGATGCATTTCTTGCTTCCTGTAAAACTGCCTGTGCAACAGCCTCGCTTCCTACAGGAACATTAACAAGAGCGTTGATAAGCCTATACTCTTTGTGAACTTCGGTTCCAATAGAAAAATATTTTTTTAGAATATTCTTGGAAGTGTTGGCGCTACTATTGTCGCCCTCCACTAAAGATCGAGAAATCTTTCTTACTAAAAACTCGTAAAGAAGGCCAGAATTTCTTTTTTTATTATGTCTCGTCATCATTATCTCCCTCAACGAGCAAAGCAGAGGACTTTCCTATATTACCTATGCTTTTCTCAAGGCTTTTTAAAGTCTGTTTGAGCTGTGTAGACATCTGGTTTTGTCTATTCACTTGACTTTCGAACCTAACGGTTAAGTCTGGGTTGATAGCTTCCTTATCACCAAGACTGTTGTTAATGTATCTTTCTTTCTTAGAGCCTGTGTATCCCGGGGACCCTTCCGGCCTCAGGGGATAAACCCTTCCATCAAACGCTTTATTAGCTGATCTTGGCTTTTTGGCGCCGCTTACATTTGAGCTTGGCTTTATCGGCTTTTTGGATTTTTTCGGCTTTTCTTCTGCTTGCTCTTGCGGGACATCATCAGTCCCTAGAAGTAAATCATCGCCCTTTTTCTCTTGTGCTGTCTCAAGATCTTCTTCTTCGGGTGGAGCAGGTTCTTCCTCACCTAAATCAATGCCGGCGGGGGATGCAGCCTCACCTTCAGTCTCAGGAAGTGTAATAGCTTCAACTTCCAGATCGCGCATCTTGTCTTCTTCTTTTTGCTCTTCAATCATCTTTATTTCTTCGTTCGTAAGACCGAGAACACGCTTTCTCAAGAAGTCTCTAGAAAGCATACCTTCAGGAGAGCTTCCTGCGATTTCAAACTTAGTCCTAAAGAGCTCAAGCTTCTGTTGTTGTGCGATAGTAGATGGATTTGAAAGTTTAAGGGTGAAGTCTACAAGATCTTCGCCATCAAATCCGTTCGCATATAAGTGAACTGCTGCAATCTTGTTAAGCTCTGATATCATAACTCTCTGGACCTTGTTTATTGTCCTAGAAAATCTAATATCTTCTTGTGCTAGTGTTGCTTTAGAACTGAGCATTTCATCATAGCCCAAGTAAGCCTTTGGAACCTTAAGGGCTGCAAAGAGTTTCTTTTGGATGTACTCAACATCTTCAATTGCTGTGGTGTTTTGCCCACCAGCGAGCGTATCAATGGCGGTACCATCTTGCTGGCCCCTAACAGGGAGGAAGTAATCTTCGTCAACTGAGAGCGGGTTATAGCGAAGATCAACGCGACCTGTAGTTTTATCTACAACTTGGGAGCTTCTAAGCGCAGACTTCGCCTGCTGCATATAATTCTGGACTTCTTCTGGCGGGACGTTTCCGACGTCGATTTTAAAAACGCGGCGTTCCGGTGAACGAATCACGCGGTACACGAGCATTGCATCTTCAATAAGAATAAGTTGGCGCCAAATTCTGCGTGCTGGTTCGATAACAGAAGAGCCATAGGGAAGAAAGGCATCGTTGCCTAAAAGCCTAAAGTGCGCGATCTGCCAGTTCTCAAGAATCTTGTTTCCTTGAGTTACCCACCGGAAGCGCACTGCCATCGGATCATCAGGATCAAAGCCTTCTTCGCGTTCGATCTCATTAACTGGGATCGGAATCCCGTTCAGGACACCGTATTCTGGAGATATGTCTAGAAAGAGAAAAAAGTCTCCGTACTTACAGAGATTTCTCGCCCATGGATTAAGATTGAAGTCGATATTGAGGTTATCATAAAAAAGTTCCTCTAAAACACTTCTAATCTTATCATTCTCTGAATAGATGTGCAAGCAGCGTCCAACTTCATCTTGCGATACAGACTCATCTGAATAGATGTCGAGAGCAGATGCGATCTCAGGAGTTGCTTCCATTTCCTGAAAGTCGGCATATCGGGACATGCGATCGTACATCCCGTATGCGCTGATTGCGTTTGCGTACACGTGACTTTGAGATTTTTGAAACTGCTGGAGGAGAGATCCCATATTAGGAGCTCGTGCTGCTTTAACTTTTCTCTTAACAAGGGGCCCAGATCTGAAAAGTCTGGTGAGCCTATTAAAAAAGTTGTCGTTTTCGGCCATGTTTTGCCGCTCCTACATTAGGGGTAGTGAGCACTACGTCAAATAAATATAATCTTTTATGGGTTTTGTAAAGCTATTTAAGCAACCAGTCATAATCTCTCTTAGGATCAAAGTTCTTATTTCCCTTTTCCCACGACTGTTGATCAACTGGTTTGAACGGATTCGTAGGGAATGGTGCCCTTCTATCCTGGGAGAGCTCAGTAGCCGGACGTGACTCTGTAGACATTGCTGCGATCATTGCTTCGTTAAGGTCAGAATTAGACGGACTGGATCCTCCGCCGTAAAGATCAAAAAGCCAGGTTCCAATCGCTAGGCTCATCACGAGGTCATCGTGCTGGCCTTTCATTGCCTGTGCCTTCTGCCCTTTCCAGACAAAGGTTTTGAGCTCATCATAGAGGCGCTGCGAGTATGACTTAAGCATCTTATTGCGAATCATCTCCTCTAGCTTAGAAATAATTTGAACTCGAGATTGGCCTTGCGTCGAAAATCCACCTAATTCTTTGTCAGTCTGGGGCGCGTAGTTTCCTAGATAAACGCCACGAGACTTTTGATAGTAAATGTTGGGATAATTAAGCTCTTTTAGTTTCATGACTGTAGTGTAACCAAAGGTGTTGTTTTCAGGAGCTAATAAAGCATTATTGTATTGCCGCCCTAAATCATCTAGCATTTCCCCGAATCTATCCGGAGGTATTTTACCTTTGTATTCGGCAACAATTTCCGATGTCGTAACATCAATGACATGACACGTGGAATAATCCTTTGCATCTCCTCGAGCAACATCTGCAGACATTACATACTTGTGCGCAGACAATGGGTTCTCCCAAATCCACAAATTCCTGTCTTCGAATTTTCTTTCTCTTGGCTCTCTGATATTCTCTCTAATCCACTCGAGATGATCAGCTTGAAGGAAGGTTTCACCTGACGCGACAAAGTCGCAGAGAAGCTCTTGAGCAATCTGTCTCTTTGACATGTT
>Ga0209128_1001015_pt1 | contig 19676 bp, 34 predicted proteins | sample ETNvirnome_6_100_FD_184072 | JGI IMG/M metagenome (GOLD analysis project Ga0209128, IMG submission 184072) | Marine viral communities from the Pacific Ocean - ETNP_6_100 (SPAdes) (version 2) | ecosystem: Environmental > Aquatic > Marine > Oceanic | place: Pacific Ocean | collected 2013-06-19 | reverse complement strand
CTTTAAGACCCTCACGAAGATCATAGCACACTTTAATGCTTCTTCTGCTGGCTTCTCTTTTGAAGCTTTCTTGGGGGTTCTTTTGGGAGGCAAGCAGATCCCGGCCAGCGGCGCCAACACAATTGCAGACTTAGTGGATCAAAAGGGTGTTCCAATTAGTCTTAAGCTGTACACAGAAGGGCAACTTAAGGTGGGTGGTAGCTTTACCGACCTTGCCAACGACTTGCGTAAGTATGGACAGATGCAGTACGTGGCTGTTACCAAGACACTGAATGATGAGAAGACCTCCGGACGCTTAGATTTTTATCGTTTTAATTTTACTCTCGACAACATAGCGAACATTCTTGTTAATGCGGGCCTTCACAACCCGGACCTGATAATGTTACCCTCTCAATTTGTTAAAAATCCGGGCGCTTTTGAAGATGTTGAAATTCCCGAGCCCCCTAAAACCGAGGAGTTACTACAATCATACAAGGACACAGCAGAAGAGCTAGCGTCGTCTGCAGGGTACCCGGCGGATGCGGTACAGCAGGCCCTCGACTTGGTGGGGCTCCCTGAAAGCATGGAGTATATGACGGGTACTAAAGTTTTCGGACACCCCAAGAGCGAGCTTAAAAAGATCAAAGCCGGTGCAACTGGAACAGCCGGAAAAGGAGTTACCTTTGCGAAAGCGCTGGGGCTTCTCCCGGAGGATGCCGTCGTACCTAAAGCGTACAAGAGATCATCGGATTATGAAGCACAGCTACAAGCACTAGAGGACTTCAAGGTAAAGGTGGCAACCGCTGCCAATATTTATAATCAGGTCATCGTGAAGGCGTATGGTGTGGTAATCGAGAAAGCCAATCGTGTGCGCAAGGCTCGACAGCAACTTATGACCCAGGCCGGCGGCCAATATCTCCCTCCTGAAGTATCACGTCAAGCCTACAACCAACTTGGATCTCCAGCCTTGAAGAAGAAGGCCCTCCTTTTAAGTCATGGTTTTGTTAATACCGATCAGTTTGATCTTACACAGCCCCGAGTCGAGACGGTCGATCAACTGGCAGACCCTTACCCTGTATTTCCAGCCGGTCAGGCGGACGTAAAACTCGGATCTATTGAGGTGGGGCAAGACAAGGTGGTGACCTTACTGGAGAAGGTATCGCAGATTATTGATGAGTCTGTGTTTTTGATCTTCGAAGATTTAAAGGTTCTAACAACCAACATCCAAGCTTACTTTGGCAACGGCCTGAAGGACGATTCGCAGGCCAACACGGCGATTGAAGCCTCCGACTCCATCGGTGAGAGAACTAAAGAATTAAAAGACGACGAAAAATAGTTTGACATTACAGACAACTGTGTTATAATACAGTTAGTGGAGTTAGCGTGCCTCTCTTTGAATACAGATGCAAGAAATGCAACCATCAATTTGAGAGACTGCTGCGACACAACGAACGCGACCTTCAACCTTCTTGTCTTAAGTGTAACCACGAGATGTGTGAGAAGCTGATTTCACGTTCTTCCTTCTCCCTGCGGGGAGCCGGGTGGGCTAGGGATGGTTATAATACCCCAGCAAAAAAGAAAAAGAGGTGAGAAGTGCCAAAGTGCAAGTTTGATTTGGGGGCAACCCTTAATGAAAAAGTTTTGAGAGGGGTGAATCTTTTAGCAGAGAATGTAGCTGCCACCCTAGGTCCGAAGGGGCGTAATGTTATCCTTCACCAGAAAGGGAAAGACCCCTTTATCACCAAGGACGGCGTTACTGTAAGTGAGTTTGTGCATACACCCGATGAGTTCGAGAACGCTGCCATTCAGATCCTAAAGCAGGCCACTTCACAAACGAATGCCATGGCTGGCGATGGAACTACGACGGCAACAGTATTAGCGAGAGAAATTATAGTGGGCGCTCAAAGATATATCACAGCTGGCGCCTCACCGATAGAACTTAAGCGTGGCATCGACGCAGCCGTTGAGGTTTTAGTGTCGCAGCTGCAATCGATGGCGACCCACATTGAAACGTTAGATGATGTTGAAAATATTGCCACTATCTCTGCGAATAACGACAGAACCATTGGGAAGTTGGTAGCAACAGCAGTTGATAAAGCGGGCAAAGATGGGTCTATTACTATTGAGGAGTCAAAGACGGTGGAGACATCCTTAGATGTTGTTGAAGGATTCCGTGTGGAGTCGGGATATGTTGCGTCCGCTTTTGTAACGGACGAACGAAGAGGCGCAGTTCATTATGACAGTCCCCTTTTATTTATTACAGATAACAAAATTGATTCTGTCGATCAAATCCTCCCGGCCCTTGAGGTTGTTTCCCGCGATGGTCGACCTCTGGTTATTATTGCTGAAGAGATTGAGGGACAGGCGTTGGCTGCTTTGATTATGAATACTGTGCGCGGGACCATGAAAATAGTTGCCGTTAAGGCTCCTTTTTATGGCGAGCGACGTCGCAACATTTTGACAGATTTGGCCCTTTCCACTGGCGCAGAGTTCTTCTCTCGCGACGGGACCATTAAGCTTAAAGATGTGGCCCTTGAACACTTTGGCCAATGTCGATCGGTTGATATCACCAAAGCAACAACGACAGTTATTGGAGGTAAGGGTGACTTTAATGAAATCGATCGTCGCATTGAGCTTCTTAAGCAAGAGTTGAATGCCACGGAGAATCTAGCGGAGTGCGATAAAATCCAAGAACGAATTACAAAACTGGCAGCAGGGGTGGCAGTTATTAGAGTGGGTGCTCCCACTGAAGTTGAAATGATTGAAAAGAAGCATCGCATTGAGGATGCCCTAGAGGCAGTCAAGTCAGCTCGTGATGAGGGCATCGTATGCGGAGGGGGCGTGGCACTTTTGCGCGCCACCTCGGCGCTATCGACAGCCGTGGTGGAGAATGAGGACCAGCAATTGGGAGTTGACATAGTAAGACTAGCTGCTGTGGCCCCCCTTCGACAGATGGCATTAAATTGTGGGCTGAGCCCAGATCTTATTGAAGCCGAAATCCGAAAGGCACCCGAAAATTGCGGCTACAATTTTCGAGACTTTTTGGTTACTGACATGTTAGAGGCCGGAATTATTGATCCCGTGAAGGTTACTCGCGCTGCACTTCAGAATGCGGCCTCAGCCGCTGGGACCTTAATCACAACTTCTCACGCCATTGTTGAGGTATAGATCTATTTAGTGAAGCTGGGGGATCACCAATGGGAGATGAACAACGCGAGCAACACCTTGCTTTAATGATGACTGAAATGGTTACTAAAATGCAGGTACTTCTCGACAAGCAAGATGAATTGGGTGAAAATATATCAAAGATTAAAGAAGCAGTATACCATCCTGACCAGGGACTGTATGCGAGGCTAAGTAGGCTAGATGCAAGATTGGATAGTTTAGAATCCTGGAAAAATAATAATGCTAAGATTTTATGGATTATAATTACGGTTGGTACTGGGCTTGTTGTCTCGACGGGGTGGCAAGCAATATTTTAAAAAAGGAAAAGCAATGCGAGTGAAATTATCATACACTATTGAAGAAGAGGGCGTCCTCGGGGAAACGGCGAAACTTATTGGGCTCGTCTCCGGCGACATGGATCAAACAACAAAACTTTTTAAGGAAGTACAAGAAGAATTAAGAAGGGACCAGGATATATCTCCTGGAGCCTCTAATACTCACAAGAGCCTACAAATGATTGAGGAATTTCGAGCTGCGCTCCTCAACATTGATACCAGATTATCTGAGGTTGCGTCCATCATCCATGGCCTGGAGGCGCATCGTATCTCGCCTAGAGTAGCCGATCAGGCTTCACTGAATTCGGCCGAACCGGAAGCCGAAACAATCGAGGCGCCCGAATGAGGGTCTCTCATCGTGTGGGGGATCTGGTGCATATTCCACAATCAGTCGCGCTGATAGTATGTCAGCAGAGCGAGGACCCTCAACTTACGATCCCTATGCGAGTTGAAGAAACAACCGAACCGCGCATTGGGGTAGTAACCCGAGTTTCGGACTGTGGTTACACTCAAGTGTATTGCGGCGGCTCCCGCTGGTCGGTGGCCACTAAAAACATATATTCTTTAAAGGTATAAAGAACAATGGTTAGATTTATTGAAATTATTAACAAAACAACCAAACATCCACGCATGGAAAGAACAGCAACTCCAAGTTTTGGGGTGCAAGAAGTTTGGATAAACGAAAATTATGTAGTTAACTTAAGAGAGGCACCGGGGTACAATAAAATGCTGAAAGAAGGCCGGCTGCCGTCGGACTTAAGTCCCGACCATAGCTTTACCGCGGTCACCACCAATACCGGGGGTGTCACGGAAACATATATAGTGGTGGGGGATATGCAGACAGTGGCGAGGAAGGTGAGTCACGATAAGGCTTCGCTGCTAAAAGGATAGAAATGTTAAAGACACCACACAATATAGAAAAACCCTGGGGCCATGAAGAAGTTTGGGCCCAAAGCCCGCGCGGCTATGTGGGAAAGATTTTATTTATTAAGAAAGGCCATCGTCTTTCGCGTCAGTATCACCAAGTAAAAGAAGAAACAATTATGGTTCTAGAGGGAACTCTTGCGTGTGAAGCGGGCCCTTATTTTGAGGGAGACACCATTCATCTACATACCATGAAACCCGGTGACGTTTTTCATGTTGCCCCGGGAACCATCCATCGATTCTGTGCGCCAGACACCGACGTACGTCTCGTTGAGGTAAGCACCTCAGAGACGAGTGATATCGTGCGCCTGGAGGATGACTATCGACGTATCAAAAACATTCCTAGGCCTCCTCCGACCAGTGACAAATAAAACACTTGACAACCAAATCTCCGGTGTTATAATATAACTTATAAGCGGTACAGCTTATACTATGAAGGAGATTTAGATATATGTACCCCGCAACTAGACGCGCCAGAACACAGCGCAATTTAATCGACACCCTCTTTGGTGATGATTTCTTTAACTTTGGGAGCACCGCAGGAATTGATGATTACTCAGTGCGCACCAACGTGTCGACAACTGATGAGGAGTATCGCATCGATGTGGTTGCTCCAGGTTTAAGCAAAGACGACCTAACAGTAAAGGTAGAAAACGACCAACTTTGTATTTCCTACGATAATGAAAATACTGACAAGACGGAGCGTGTTTATTACAGATCATTTAGTCGGGTGTGGAAGCTTCCCACCGATGTGGCTACCACCTCCGTGCGCGCCGACTACAAACAGGGCATTCTTTCTGTGTTCGTTCCCCGCGAAACCCCTGCGACCACTTCCATTACAATTGACATTAAGTAATATACACAACTAATTATAGTTGATGTATCTACGTCAATCCAATAAATGGAATGAGTTTCTACTCGCGGAGGCGATCGAAAATATCGGTCTGCCTTCGCGGGTAGTTCGTTTTATTAGGAACAAAGCAGCCTTCACTGCTCATGGTGATGCACACGCTGCTAAGCTCGCCGACCAACAGGACGTCGAACTCCAAAAGATAGACGAAAAACACCTTACATGGCTCGGTCAGCTTCTTAAGAAGTTTGACATGCAGCTTTTTACTGTCACCGATGCACGAAACCTGGCACATTTTATTAAAAAAGCAGTCCGCGAGACAAGCGGCATAGACGCTTCGTCTTCGGAGGAAGAAAGAGAAGAGTTGGGCGAACGCATAATTGATGCCATTGGTCCCATTATAGAGTTTGCCATGGGCCCCGCCAACGAGCCCAGAACTCTGGCAGATATGAAAGTTCTCAGAAAGCGTATGACGCGCGCTCTTAAACGAGTGGAACTTCCTGAAGGTGAGATAGCGACCGCACAAGGTGTTTTTGACAGGATCATTATGGCCAACTTTGAAAACGACGACGCTCTCCAGCTTAGGCTTCGCAGGATTATGACTGTTCTTGCACTGGACCCTGTTTATTATGAAGAGGAGCTTAAGAAGGCTGACGATCTTCGTAAGGCATACGGGATAGCCCAGATGTTCCTCGACAATCCCACGAAGGATCCCGACAAAGTCATTCACACTTTTGATAACGGCTACTTCTGGTATGATATCCAGAGCCACGCTTGTGATTTTGAAGGCAAAGAAATGGGACATTGTGGCCGCGGCGAATACGGTACCTTGGTTTCCCTGCGCTCTGGTGAGAAACGTAAGATGAAACCCTTTATAACTTTAGAGTTTGACGGAACCACTCTTTATCAAATTAAGGGTAAGGGCAATGTGGCCCCAAAGAAAGACCTTTGGCCATACGTTGATTGGTTTATTGAGAATATGGGTGTTGAGCGGATTACCGAGACTGGACAGCATGCCAGCGATTATGAAGGCTTCGACGAGATGCTGGAATATTTCGACGAGAAACATCCAGACGTGAAGTTTAAGGATGCGTGGGTCGCTGAGGCGACCGAGCTGTTGGAACAATGGGAATCCAGCATTGAAACCGATAGTCAAACCTTTTTGGAAATTGAGTGGCCAGGTCCGCCGGACGATGCCGGATCCGCCGGCGTGGGCTTGCGCCATCAAGCGTTCTGGCCCGTCAAAGATATTATTGTTGATGAGGATACCCACCGACTGCGTTGGGAGATCCGTCAGGACGCCCAGTCGATTGCGGACGATACCCTTTATCCCAACCCGCGTATCCGCACTGCCGAGGTATTTGCGCGCGGCGTTCAAGATTCGGAAGCGGCAATGATTCGTGTGGAGATGGTTTGGGAAGATGACTTTGAGCCCCGTGATGACGATGATGAAGAGGCTATAAAGGAGGAACTTCAGAACCTGGAGAGCTTCCTTCAAGAGTTGTCTGAGATCAGCGGCTGGTTAGTCAGCACCCAAGCCGCACCCGAAGAAGCCGAGTTCGATTATAACGAATTCCACGAGAAAGTCCAGAAGAAACTAGAAGCGTACGGCGTCTACCGAGACGTTGCGGGAGAGATCGACGCAGAGGATGAAGGCGATCCCAAACAAATGGAGCTTCCCCTTCAAGAGTCACGCATCCTTCAGCGATGGCAACAAATTATTAAATAAATTCCTCAATCCCGTCGGCCCCCCTAGTTACTACTAGGTTAGAAAGGCTTGATAGGTTGTATGCAAGACAGCGCATCCCACGGGAGTTGCAGGTTTAGTACGGTGTAGTGATGTAATGGCCTCACACGGAGGATTGTTCGTGCGTGGGTGGATTTACAATTTAAGTTTAATTATTATACTTTTTAGTATAAGTTGTACTCCCCCTTCTGGTGACTTCTCGACCCCCCAGCGTGAGCTAAATCTTGACATTCTCGAACAGGTCAGCGAGACTGTTGAAGTCCGCAATGCATTTGGGGAAGTGCTTGATGTACTTGATGCCCCCAATCTTTCTCTAAGTGAAAAACGCGCGCGCAATGCAGCCGTTAAGGTACGGTCCCTTCTACAGGGAGGCCACGGTTCCGGCACCTATGCCATCGTCCATAATCGACGCGTCGTCATTACAGCTGCCCACGTCGTTCGGAGCGAGACTGTCATGGCTATCGACGGTCGCGATGGCGAAACAGTTGTGGGTAAGGTTGTATTTACCGATATTCATAATGATGTTGCTTTTCTGGTTGTTCCGGAAATGGAAACACGGGTCGCCGTTAAATATCGGCCCTATCGTAGTTATGATGAGCGTCTGATAGGGGCCAACCTTACCTATACTGGGTTTCCTTCCCACCATGACTTATTAACCATCCGCGGCTATGTGGCAGCGCTCGAACACGAGATGGTGGTTACTAATATGTTCGGCTGGTTTGGGTCGTCAGGTTCCGGGGTTTTCGATGAACGCGGGCGCTTGGTGGGAGTTGTCTCTGGCATTGATGTGGGGAATATTGGGTTTCGTCTCCCCCTCGAAACCATCGTCTGGGTGGCCCCCGTGAGCCCCATTGACCATGCCACGTTAAAGGTGCGTGTTGTCACAGCGGATCCCCCCGATTCATTGAAGGCGTTTCCTGGGGCCGCTGCCCCACGCAGAGGTTCGCCGCGGCAATGAAACGTATCTTTTGCTTTTGTGTGGCGACAATCTTATTAAGCATCGGATGCGAAGGGGATTATACGATTTACGATATGCATCCTCCCGAGATTGTTGAAATTGAAGTTCCGGTCGAAGTACCCATCGAAGTACCCATCGAAGTACCCATCCCGAACGGCGGCGGCGACGTTTGGATTGATTCATTTGAACAGCCCTACTCATTTAATGGAGTTGACATTTTGTGGGTGATCGACCGGTCCGGGTCGATGAACAATAACGATGCAGAATTATTGGCAGGCATTGAGGCCATGATTAGCGCTCTGCCTCCCACGGGTTGGCGCCTTAATATGGTATCTGCCACCCCAGCCAATGGTGCCAATGATGCCTTCTTTCCCCTCGTTCCAGGGGATGACATAGCCGACGCCCTGGCCCTCTGGGGGAGCGTTTCTAACGGTCAGTGGGAGCAGGGATTTCAAACAGCATTTGAATATGTGGAAAACAATTCTTATGCCTCCAGCTGGATGAGAGATGACGCAGCGCTCCTAGTGGTCTTTGTTTCAGATGAAGAGGAGCAGAGCCCCGTTTTAAATGTAAGTCAATTTATTAGTTGGTACCAATACCTGCGCCCTTCCGTATTTATGGCAAGTATCGTCCACATCCCCAACAGTCCTTTGTGTAACCCGGGCCTCATAAACATTGGAGATAAATATATTGAAGCAACAAATTATTTTAATGGCGTCGTTGTTGATATTTGTTCCCAAGACTGGTCTACGGGGGTGCACGACGCCTCCGCGCAAGTATTACCTTACCACGAGTGGGAGCTAACCCATCTTCCTGTCGAAGACACGCTGATAGTGTTTGTGGATTTTATGGAATCTGCAGATTGGACTTATGATCCCCTCACAAACACTATCGAGTTTACCGTCCTTCCTCCCGAGGGAGCCTTGGTGGAAATTGGATATATAATAGATTATGGCATCGGCGACGACGACGATTCGGCCGGAAGCTAACTATTTATAACATGAAAAACCAACAAGATCTAGAAATGACGGAGGTGGCCCAAGCCAACTTTGTGCATTCTCCGTTTCCGATTCCTTTGGATGCACAAAAAAGATTATTAGAATTAATCTACAGCCGAAAGTCAGGTATAATTACTAGAGAGGAGTTAATCGATGTTCTCTTTAATCCGGAAAATGTTTCAACGGGCACTATCATACGATGTCTTGTGTGAACGCCTAGAAAAAATAGAAACCAAACTAGAAAGATTTGAAATACTCGCCGACGAAAATGAATCGTTGTGGCAGTTCCTTGATGACCAAAAGGAAAACGACAACATTTGGACTGGTAGCGCAGAAGAATTCGAAGAAGAGTTTACGGACATGATGGTTCGAACCATGAAGCCCCGCGGCGATGCATAATTGCGTTTATTTGTTTGACGTGGATGGCACACTCACTCCTCCTCTGTCCTCTGTGACAGAGGAGTTTGCGGACGTGTTTCTGTCGTGGGCCTTTGATAAAGATGTATATTTGGTGACTGGATCCAACATTGAGAAGACCAGCCGTCAACTCTTTGGGTCGTTTCTAGATCAATGTAACGGTATTTTTACGTGTTCGGGAAATGTATTACACCGTGATCAACGCGTAGTGTATCAAAATACTCTCCAACTTCCTCCCGGATTTTTAGATGATTTACAATTGTACTTAGATCAGGGCACAATGTGGCGCCGAAAAACGGGGGAACACATTGAGGTACGCCAAGGAATGGTTAATTTTAGTACGGTTGGGCGCAGCGCCTCTCCCGATTTACGGGAGGCATATCACCGGTGGGACCGAGTAGAGCGTGAACGTGAAGATATAGTTTCTTATATTACTAATTTATACCCCCAGTTTGAGGCCTCCATCGGGGGTCAAATTTCGGTTGATATTTATCCGCGTGGTAAAAACAAGGCACAGGTTGTTCCAGTGTTGGAGGCCGAGCACGGAAAGGACGTACGGTTGATATTTGTAGGGGATCGTAATCTACCTGGCGGGAATGACTGGCCGTTAGCTCAAGCACTAGACAAAAGGGAGGGGTGCCACTGGTTTCAAGTAAAGTCCCCCCACGAAACGCAGGTTCTAATTGAGCACAGCACACTATTTATATAGATGAAGCGATATCTCCAGAGCTTTAAGGAATTTATAGCCGAAGCCAAGGATCCTTCGTACTACCAGGAAACCTTTAACTTCACTATACTAATTTCTATGCACAAAGAAAGTGGAGGTTCGCGCGATGAGACTAAGAATGATATTCGAGCCCTTCCAGAAGTATTAACCGTTACACTTATCGAGCCGGAGCGCGGAGGGGTGCAGCGAGATATTGGTACAAAGTATCTTTCTACCCTTAAGGTTCACGTGCGCAAGCCCCGCAATGTTGACAAACGCTATCTTATGAAGCGTCTTGTACTGCATATTAATAACTTACGCGGTGTCACGGTCTTGCGCTATAAGGAGCGCCCGGCCCCGCCCCGCCGCAAGCCGTTTCGAGGGTCTTATAAGATTACGGAAGATAAGTACAAGTGGCAGTCGTCCGCACATAAGGCCGATTTAAAAAAAGACTTTAAAGACCTCGCCTCCGCCGGTCCCCAAAAGAAGGGAGGCGCCCCCTTCAGTCGAAGGACTGATCCCGACTGGGAATCTGCGCCGCCGGGTGCCCCCGGCGGTCTAGAAGAAGTCGCATTAGACGAGCCTCTGAAATCTGCTTCCGACTTGCCAGAGGATGTGGTAGAGGCTGCAGACCCGAAGCCCTTTGATAGGCTTTACGAAGATATTCTAATAACAATCGGCGACCCATCTGATAATTTAATGGCCTTCGACATCCAACCTGACCTTAATCAGAAACTGTGGGACGGAGATAAAGGCGTTAGAGCCGGGGTCAAAGGAGCTCTCCTGGCTGTCGTGGAAGAATTTTTGGAGGGGCTGGATTTAGATCTGAACATTGAAGATATCATCGTAACTGGCTCAATTGCTAACTATAACTGGTCTAAATTTTCCGATATCGATATTCATATTGTATTGGATTTTGAAATGATCAATGATAATAGAGAAATGGTTAAAAAATTCTTTGATGCGGTGCGTGCCAACTGGAATAAATTGCATAATATTTTTGTGAAGGGCCACGAAGTAGAGATATACGTTCAGGACATGCGCGAGCCTCATTTTTCTACCGGGGTTTATTCATTAGAAAATGATCAATGGCTCGTAAAGCCCAAGAAGGTAAAGCCCCACATTGATAAGGAAACGGCTACTAAAAAAATGAAACACATAGCGCGTGAGATTAACAAATTAAGTCTCCTCTATGATAACAAACAGTATGAGCGGTCATTTGAATTAGCTGAAAGACTAAAAGAAAAAATTAAACGAATGCGCCGGTCAGGACTGGAAAAAACTGGAATTTATTCCCCCGAGAATTTAGCATTTAAAATGCTGCGCCGTTCCGGGGACATTGAACAGTTGTTTTCTATTTACACGCAGGCGTACGATAAAATTTATAGTCTCGATCAATGATAAAAATAAAAATAAAAAAACAAAGAACGATAGAGGGCGCCGTGGTGGTGATACTTGATGCCCAAGAACGCACATTGATTTTACTTCGCCCGGCGGAAGCGCAGTGGGCCCCCCACAAATGGGGATTTCCGGGGGGCAAGCTCGAAGAGGGGGAAGCGGCCTTGCAAGCGGCAACTCGGGAGACGCAAGAAGAGACGCAGCTAAGAGTGAGAAATTTGCAGCCACTCCGTTTAAAGGTTGACAAGCCGCTTGCTGCGTACTATACTAGAGACTACAACGGAACCGTAGAGATCGATTACGAACACGATGACTGGGCGTGGGTACCTCGCCACCAAATAGAAGACTATGATCTTGCTCCTGGGGTGCTGGAAATGTATGATTGGGTATTAAATAATGGTTAATGAAGAAACTATAGCCGAAGAAGCTCCGCAGCCTAAGGCACAGGAACTTAAGCCCAAGAAGCCCCCCCGCCTGGCCCCAGAAGGTATCCGAACTTTCACGGTCGCGCGCCAGTACGATGAAACCGGCGTCTCCGGGGAAGGGGTAGTTATTGAAGGCGTGACTCTGGCCACGGGGCAGTGTATCGCTCACTGGTTGTTTCCTCCACCTCGCGGATCTATTGCTGTTTTTGACTCGATGAGTGATTTTATCGCCGTACACATTCGTCCTCACCCGTCCAATCGTACCATTATTACATACGATGACGGCGAACAGGAGCGCTTTGGACTATTTAATGAAGAGGAGACCATCGAAGATGAAAAAGATTCTAACTGAGGAGCGCCTCTGTGAACTGGCTGGCATCCAAATGGCTGAAGCAGACACCATTAGCTTACATGATGAAAAAGAGAAAAAGCGCAGAGCCGCGCGTCACGCCGCCGAAGCGGAGTTTTTCGGCACTCCCGATGATCCCCTGGTGACCCGTGGAGTTGAGGGGGAGTCTCCGGTTGAAGATCCCTACGCGACGCAGGAATTGGATCGCGTGGCCTTACAGCAACACCTTGAGAAAGAGGTGCCCCCCGAAAATCGTCGGCCCGAAGCCATGCGTTTATACCGGAATTTAATTGAGCCTCATTATACTCAAGATGAAATGGAAATTTTGGGGGACGGGGACGACGAAATTGCCGATGCGCTCGGTCAACTCATCGGGTGGTTTCATCCGGCTTTTGAGGACCGCAGAGGAAGGGCCACATTTGATAACCCCAGCCGGATCGGCGTTAAAGTTGCTCAGGAATTTGAGGCCGAGGGCCTCGACATAGTTCAAGATGCCGATGAATTTATGCGTCGCGTAGAAAAGTATGTGTTCGATGAAACCAAGGCAGAGTTTGACAAAACTATTGCTCACCGGGAAACGCAGCCCCGGCATCCTGACTATGACCGGTCGCCTACCCGCATGCAAACCCCTGGCACTCCGGAGTATGCGGAGTTCCAGCGACTGATGCAAAAAGCAGGAGACGCGAGCGGGGGTGGGCGTGGCCGCCCGGTTGGTAGGATTAAGAAATAGTCCTTGACAGGCGCCCCGCAGGGTGCTATGATGAGGGCAGAGTAGGAGAATAAATGGTTTTTCATGGAGACTACGAGGTAGAATTTGAGATTTATGAGACGACACCAGATAATGCACGGCATAAGCTTCTTGGTTATATGGCTGGAATCTCTGCTGACGATGCGAAAACACGGTGGCTGGAGAGCCACGAAGCGCAAGAGGAAAGACGCCATCAAATTAACGCCCTCCACCCGCGGGGCTCATGCTCCTAGAGGTGGGGGATCTCGTGAGAGTACGCGGTAAGGATTGGCTTCAGAAGCCCCTCGGCGTCATCACAGAGATTCGCGATCTAATACATGATCAGAGTGGTGTCGAATATACAGCTGTAACAGCGATCGTAGGGGGACAGTACTATACTTTCTCAAACGAAGACTTCGAACTTATAAGCAAAGCAGAAAGAAAACAAAATGAAAAAAATTAGTATTATCCTGGCGTGTTTGTTCTTGAGCGGCTGCGCCCATCTTTGGGCCCGCGCTCTTCCACATCCGGATGGGGACTGTCCTTGGGACTTCCCCGTGAAGGGAAACGATAGCCGTAACGGTTTTATATACCACACCTATGACAGTCCCTACTACGAACGGGCTCTTGCCGAATGGTGCTTTACTACCGAAGAAGAAGCCCGGGCATATGGATATCGTCGGTTTAGAGAGCCCCTGCGGCGGTATTAAATTTCTCTTGACATTCTCTTGACGCTCTGCTACACTACAAGAGTAGGAGGTTATAATGGATAGTCACAAGACAAACAAGCTTTACGAAAAGTTCCCTCATTTATACCGCGAACGAACAGCACCGCTGGAGAGTTCGGGGATGGGGTGGGGATTCCAGTGTGAAAATGGATGGTATAAAATAATTTATGAAATGTCTAAAAAGATTGATAAGATTTCCACGAGGGGAGAGCACGCCCCCGCCGTTACACGGGTTTCTAAACACGAAGACGGCACACTGCGCGTGGCGGTGCGCAATATAACGCCCCCCGTCGCGGATATTGTTACGAGTGCCACGGAGCAGTCACGCCTGACTTGCGAATTGTGTGGTTATTCGCCGGCGTTCTTGCGTGGGGTGGCAAATTCTTTGGAGGGTCACATCGCTTGTGGGCGCTGCGTAGCCAAAGCGGGGGGAAAACCCAAGACTCGGGGGCGAAAGTCCACCAGACGCCCGCGTAGAGCGCCTGACACACTGGTGTTAAAGCGCTAATGGACGCATTTCAAGTGGGCGATCTAGTGAGAGATAAGCTCAACACAGAGGAGAGGACTTACGGGCTCGGTGTCGTAGTCGGAACGGAGATTGGCGGCTTGCAAGGGGAATCCTGGGGTCGTTCCGATGGTCCTCCTGGGTCAGACGCCCCCGGTAAGCGTTATGATGTTTACTTTACAAAATTTGAGAGGACAATAACTTTTCATGCAGAATATTTGGAAAAAGTTTGATATGGGTGCATATACCACCGGACGCATTCGAGAATTAAGAGGGGAGCGGCCGCCGGAAGCTCCCTCGTGCCCTATAACAGAGGCTTACACCTCTAGAAGAATCCGCGAACTGCGCGGAGAGCCGGTATACTGGGACACAGAGGAGGACAAGATGGGCGCATATTGTAGTCTTTGGATCCGGGAACAGAAGCTAGAGAACCAATTGCGAGATAGAAAGCTTTTGCTTGACAATCGCAAGCTGGGCAGCTATACTGTAGTCACGATGGGAGATCGCGATGGCGAGACGTAAGTATATAACGGGTGCTCTGGTAGAGGCCCGCAACTCGAAATATGGAAAGGGGTTTGGTATCATTGTTAGTGGGCCCAACATGGATACAAAAGCAGCGTCGATGTACGCTGATCTTATTAGCCCCCAAGAATGGTTTAAGGTTTACTGGTTTAAGAAGCCCGGCAATGTAGATGCGTATTATCTGCGCCGCGGAAAGGGCCAAGTAGATATGACAAAGAACCAGATTAAATTGGTGAGAAAGTCATGACGCAGCCGACGGAGTGGGACGACGACGCATATCCCGATCGCGTGGGATTTAAAAACTTTACATGGACGCTCCCCGCTATTGCTGCATGGGAAACGGTATGGCACTCCTTGTGGGCGGTTGGGGTCAAGTGGGAATGGCAAAACACTGATAGATACGCGCGGCGCTGTGGGAATGACTTTAATCTATTTAGTGTCCATAACGATGCCGTACGGCTTGATATGGCTATTCCCCTCCCCCAGTTAGACACCATCCATCACATGGCCAACTGGCTTCTAGGTGCTTCGGTCGATGATCATATGGCGTCGCACAGTATTAACTTGATTAGGAAATTTATAAAAGATTATGTGGACTAGAATTAAAAACATTGTAAGTCGGTGTCTGAGCGTCGTGGCGGCGCTATGTGTGCTTGGACTATTGGTAATTTATATGGGAGTGACGACTCTTCTCGCAACGGGAGTGGTTAACGATTTACGTTTCGATACTTATGTCACTTACGACACAGGTTTTGCGCTCGTTCTGCTAGTGTTCCTCTTGGGATGGATCCCCGCGTGGGTAATTCGCAGTTACTCAAATAGGCATTGACAACGGCCCCCGCGTGTGGTATGCTATAAGCACGATGGAGATTCCGCGGGCCGTTAGCTCAACAGGCAGAGCAAAAGACTTTTAATCTTTAGGTTCAGGGTTCGAGTCCCTGACGGCTCACCAACTTAAATTATGATTGACTTTATAGAAATTATTGGGCTGGGATTGTGCGCGATGGGAATTGTTGCATATGTCTTTTACCAAATTCAATTGGGTATTGATACCTACGACGAGGATTAATTGGCGTGGTGGTGGAATCGGTATACACAGCAGACTTAAAATCTGCCGCCAGATCTGGCTTGCGGGTTCGAGTCCCGCCCGCGCTACCAAATATTATGAGAACTTACGTTAATTTAGAAAAAGCCCAGATCGAGCAAGTCCTAGCGATGTTTGACGAGTTGGAAGAAGCGCGCGGATTGAAAGCGTTGGAGAAGTTTCTTCGTCTTGTTTTCCTAGATGCGCTTGACAAAGCATCGCACGGAATGTAAAATGAGAATACAAGTAGGCGATTTAGTAAAATTTAAACATCACATGTTCGATGGGTTGCAGCCTGTGCAGCTTGTAGCTAAGGCGTGGGTATCCAAAGACGGCAACGGCTATGGTGGTCCTGGAGAACATATCAAGCTTCACGGAAACCATGTCCAAATGGAATACCGAGCAAAGAACTTTGTAGTGATTTCAAAGGCAACAAAATGAGCGTAATGGGCCCAGATGGAAAGATTGGATTGCCGGGAGGTGGCTGGTGGTCGCCCTATGGTGATACTGACGAAGAAATTCGAGAGAATATGAAAACCGGACAGATGCCGAACGCCCCCGACGCATTCCGTGCCTCTCCGTTTTTCGGTGCCACCGAAAGAAAGAATGAGGATCTTCAGGATTTTCTTGGGAGCATTGGCGCTCTGGGCGGTCAGGCCAAAGAATCTTACGACAAGAGAAAGAAAAAGAATTAGACGGTGCTTACGAACCTAGGAGAATACTCACAATGACCGACGACCCAGCGTGGGGCAGTAACTCAGTAGGTCAGAGTAGCGTTCTTATAAAGCGCCGGTCGCGGGTTCAAGTCCCGCCTGCCCTACCAATATCAGATGAGCTTACCGACGAGCAACTGGAGCACGTTACGGGTGGGAGCCCCTGGCACCTACCCCCGCTCCCGCTAAAATGGAGAACAAATGAAACGGAATAAAAGAGTTGTGTGCGCCGACGGATTTACTATCTCGGTTCAGGCGCACGCCGGAGCTTATTGTACTCCTCGCGACGACGGCGCCGAACGATACACAGAGGTGGAGCTTGGCTATCCCTCCGAGCGCGAGGAACTTATCATGGATTGGATAGAAGTACCGGATGGCAACCCCACCGATTCAGTTTATCCCTATATTCCTGTTGATGTGGTTACAACTGTAATCGTAAAGCACGGGGGAATGGTGGAGGGAGAAGTCCCTCCCGGCGTTATTCGGATTCCGGAGGTTTACTAAGGATGACGCACTATTTAAAGTGTGAAACTTGAAGTTGGGGATCTTGTTAAATATCTCCAGGCGCCGGAGCGCCTCGGGATTGTAATTATGACTCATGTCACCAAGAGCGGCGCAGATGTATGCGAGGTAGTAATTGTTCACGATGGATCTTACCCCCAAACTATCGGGGAAAAGCGCTACACCAACCAAGACTATTGGGAAAAAGTGGAAAGCTCGTTGGCCCCTATAGATGTGGCAACGCGAACGTGCGTTGATGAATATGAAGAAATAATAGAATTACACAAAACATATGGAGAATCATAATGCTAATTATTGAGTGGAGGCCGAGATTAAGAAACTAAAACAATGGAGTGTGGTCTTGCTATTCTTGGTATCGGTATTATGTGCGCGTATATCTTGGCTGCGGGCCGAGGAAGTCCGTATCGATAATTGTGTAGAATATTTTACCGAACTACTGGAGATTTATAGACTCCGCCAAATGTTACATTATGGGATTCAAGAAATCGAACGCCGGTACGAGACAGGAAATATCACCAAAGAAGAGCTTGACACCACCGTTGAGATATGGAATACTACAGACAGTGAGCTACAGTCGAAGGCTGTGAAAATCCATCAGGTAGCTACGAAGGAGAAGTGCTTTGAGAAAGAAAAATAGCGCCCCCTTACTTATTGCCCTGGCGCTCGCAGCTAATGCGTGCATAGTGGTAGTGGAGGACGAACACGGACGCGACAGTTCCTTTGGTTCGACTTATGAATATGGCTATAGTATGTGGTTTAACGATGCCGATGTTTATTGCGAATATGATGCGGTGAACCACTGGTCACGTTGGACCTTTGTGGCGTCTCCCGATACCTCATGGGGGGTAGACGAAATTGATGAGGTGTACGTAGATATTCTTGGTGCGTATGCTTACACTTATACTAACTGGTTCCAGTTGACCCCACGCGGACATGGGGAGTGGGCTGTTTCATTTGATAACTACGGCGGTGCAGGCAATTCATATTACTGTGGTAGCAGCTACGATTTTCAATTTACGGCATACGACTACGCTGATTATTACACCACCACCTGGGTTTATTGGTAGAAAATGAAAGTAAGCGAACTGAAAGAAGGGATGCTCCTTAGATTTAAGGAGCCCCGTATATATAAATTCTTGCGCGACAGCGACGACAATCATTGGCTCGATTGTGGGATATGGGATCCTCGGATGACCCTCAAGTGGGTTCAAACAGGCCAGCCTCTTATGATTTATGTGGGCCAAGAAAAAATGGACGCTCCAAGTCACTACGGTGGTTTTTGGAATGTAAGAAAAGTGTCCGTCGACGGCCGCGTTGCGTGGATGTTTCCTGACGCTTGGCGATATGTGGAGCCAGTATGAGCTTTAAATTTAAATTAGGAGAGACTATAATTCCCAGGAATGGGGATCTTAAAGGTCGCGCAAAAATAGAAGCGTTTCATTTGAATGGTTTTATGCGCGTGCTTCGTTTTCACGACAACCAGAAGTACATGGTGCGCGACAAAGATTATGAGAGATTTGAAGAAGAAACTTTCGAACTTAATAACTAAAATAATGATGAAGCTACCGGGCAGCGAACTTAGAACTTGTCAAAACATTAGCCCCCAGAATACCGACTGTATTGAGCCCTTGGGGCATCGGGGCAAGTGCGAAGATGCCTGGTTCTATGAATGGGACAAGAAAGAAAGTCTATAAAATGAGAAATGTAGTTATTGTAGGATTGGTGCTGCTCGCTATCTGGTGGGCTGTGGAGAATCCCTCTACTGCGCGCGGACTCCTCGATTGGATGAGTTCCTGCGTCCAGCAAGCCACTGATACCGTTACCGACTAATCGCCAGATTCAATAAAGCTCCTTGACGTGGGGGCTTCCCTGTGCTATGCTGTAAGCATGATGAAGGTAGGCGATCTGGTCCGTATGAACGCGGAGGATGATAAGTTCCACGGCGCAAAGGGCATAATCGTCCGCTGCGTGGTAAGTAATATGTATCAGCAGGGTCGCCACTACGAAGTGCAGACGCTAGACGGACACGTCATCGTTGCGCTAGACTTTGAGCTAGAGCGGCTTGAGAATGAGGTTGAGTGAAAATGTCTGCGAAAACTGTCACAAAAAAGCAAAACGACGCTTCAAAATTATTGAACCAGGCGTTACTTACAAAATAAACAGCTCCGATGAGCGTGAGAATATCAATGGAACTTTCTGTACCGTGGCGTGCGCCAAAGCCTATGGGGCTTGGATGCTTGGCCCCGGCTTGGCAAAGATGCCCAAGGGCTGGAAAGTTGAGGAAATCAAAGAGTGAAAATCGGTGACTTGGTACTCGACCCCTTTGGGGATACAGCAATACTCTTATCAGAGCCACGCCTTTCGGAAGATTGTATGCCCGGTGGTGAGTATTACCCCGACGCAACATATTATGAGGCCATCGTATTCTTGACATCGTTTGGCTGCAAAGATGTTTGGATCACCGACGATGTGGAGGTTATAAGTGAAAATCGGTGACTTGGTGTGTTCCGGCACGGACGGGGCATTGGGGCTCGTCGCAGAAGTCGAGATTCGTGAGCCCCACCTTGCGTTCAAGCCGGGGGAGAAAGTTTACCACATTTTTTGGGTTGACGAGGACGAGCCCG
>Ga0209128_1001011_pt1 | contig 19741 bp, 20 predicted proteins | sample ETNvirnome_6_100_FD_184072 | JGI IMG/M metagenome (GOLD analysis project Ga0209128, IMG submission 184072) | Marine viral communities from the Pacific Ocean - ETNP_6_100 (SPAdes) (version 2) | ecosystem: Environmental > Aquatic > Marine > Oceanic | place: Pacific Ocean | collected 2013-06-19 | reverse complement strand
AACCGAACAATCAATCGCGCTCCTGATTAGCAGAGTAAAAACGGAAGTCGCGGACGCGATGAGCGACCAAATCGGAATCGGTCTTTTCGGAATTAACTTCCGAACCGCAACGATTGAAGGATACGACGGTTCTTCCTGGTCTACTTTGTACGCTCTCGACACCGCTCCAGATCTCGACGCTCTATCCTGGGAACGGAAAGGAAACACCGTTCGACCGACTTCGAACGCGAGTCCGCTTTTCTATCTCTTCGCGAATGAATACAAAGATTCTTATTTCAAATTCGCCGCGGATGGCGAATGTCGAAAGATCGATTCGAACGCGGGCGGTTCGTGGTCAGCTCTTACTACTCGAAGACGAGTCGCGATTTCTCTCGTCGATACGGATGGGACGGAAGGGAGTTCCGGAAGTGTAGCCGCGATCTGGCCGAAAGACGTCGTTCTCTCGATTCCTCTTCTCGGCGTTGATTATGCGGCTTTCCGAATCAAGATAACCGCGAGTCAAGGAACCGCCGAGGGATATTATAAGATCGGTCAAATCGTTTTCGGTTCTTTAGTCCCGCTTGCGAATGAATACTCTTATGGAAGATCTATCGAAACTACTCCGAATACTGAAATCATAACAGGTCGAGACGGTTCGACGAGAGCGAGTGTTCTCGGTCCATCACACCGAATCGTCGAGGTCGGATGGGAAGAAGGAGTCGACTCGACTGCTTTCGGAGGGGCTTCTCCCGATCCGGATTATTTCAAAGCATGTTCGGATTCCTCCGCTCTTCCTGTTTCGACGAAAGGAGAAACTCTTCGAACGCTCGAAGGAATTCTTCGAGAGACTGAAGGAGGTCGATGGCCTCTTGTTTATGTTCCGAGATTACAACAAGTTTCCGTGAATATCAAAATTAATCGACGGGACGAGCTCATTCTTTGTCGATTGACTTCCGCTCTCCGGCGAGACAGTGTTCTCGGAGAAGAAACCGTCGACGAATTGACTCGCGTCTCGAAAATAACTCTCGAAGAGATTATTTAAAATGGGAGCGAATTATTCGAGATCGGAGCTCGCGAGCGGTTCTTTCGTTTGGGTCGTCTTGATTGAATACGCGAGTCGAGAGTTTCTCTTCGCTTCCGCATATATCGACCAGGACGATATGCCGAGCGGATATTCTTTCGCCGGATTACTCGCCGGAGATTCTCTCGACTTTACACAAGAGAGCGACATTCTCTCTCCATCGTCGAGCGGTCTTTCGTTCTCTTTTCCCGACATCGTTTTTCCGGTCGATATTTCGAAACTCGTCGAAGAAGGAGTTCCGTTCTCATCGGCAATCGGCGAGCTCTCTTTGTGGAAGGTCGGAGAATCTTTCGACAATCGAAAAGTAATCGCGAGAGGTCCGGTTTCAGATCCTTGGTATGGAGCGGAGGGAGAGCCGATTTCGTTAACGATTGAAGAGAATCCGTTCGACGATTCCGTTCTTTTTCCGTCTTCTCTTCAAGTCGTTTCGTCCGAAACAGTAATCGCAGCAGGAACGGAAGGCGCAGTCGGAGAATATTATCCGATGATTTTCGGAAATCCTGGAGTTTTCTTGAGTGAACTCGGAGTCGAAAAAGCGGTCACTGGGTCGAACGCTCCGATTCGAGCTTCTCTCGGCGGAGTAACTTCGAATGTTATTATCGCCGGGCACGCTATCGATTTTCCGGTCGAATTGACTATCGCCAACTCCGACGGGGATACCCATTCTTTTCTTTCGTCACATGCGACGGAACCGATCAATATCGAAGTAGATAGTCTTGGAAACGAAATCACGACATGTAATCTCGCGACTGCCTCGATTCCTTTCATGAGTTCGAGCGAATTCTTTTGTAAATGGGATGGGTCCGGAGCGCGAGGTTTAATGTCGGGAGAATCGAGAGCCGGTCGAATTCTCGAATTTCTTCTCGTCGAGCGGTCTTCTCTTCGAGTCGATGCGGGAAGAATGGCAATCGCAGCGAAGAAATTAAACGACTATCTCTTCGACTTTCAAATCCAGGACTCCGCAAGCGTTTGGGAATTCATCGACGCCGAGATGATTCCGCTTCTTCCGATCTCTTTTCTCGCTTCGAGCGAAGGAATATATCCGGTTATCTGGAATCTCGAAGCGACTCCGAAAGACGCACGAATCGAAATCGTCGCCGGGGCCGGAGGAGCGATTCGAGAGAGCTCGATCAAGTATGAAAGAACCGTCTCCGATGTTCGAAACGATCTTCGAATCAATTTCGCTTTGAATAAAAGGAGCGGAGAATACAAAAGATTTCGGAACATTCGACCAGTTCTCGAAACCAGCGCGGGGAGTTTCATCGAGGCGACATCGGCTCTCGCTCGAAGAAGCGCGGATTTGTACGGCATCCGCTCCGATACTTTCGATACCGATATCGTATTCGACGACGGGACCGCTCAAAAGATATTGAACTGGAAACTCCGAGCTCATGGTTTTCTTCATCGTTCGGTAAACTATCGAGTCGACAGAGAAATCGGAGGGTGGTTATCTCCTGGCGATGTAGTCACCTTGACCGATGACGAGCTCTCGATTTCTTCTCGCGTGTGTCTCGTTCGGAGTGTTAAATGGATAAGTGAGAGAGAAGTAATTCTCGAACTTTTGATTCTTGATTTTGGAGATTGATTGAAATGGAACCATCGACCGTCGAGATTATTCTTCAATCGTTGACCGGTCCCGGCGGAGCTCTCGTCGTCTTCGCTTTGTTGTTCTATGGTTCATACTTGATTATAACGAAACATCTTATTCCGATGGCGAAACAATACATCGAAAGTATCGAGTCCAGGTGGCGCGAACAAATGAACGAACATATCGAGGATCGAAACGCTTATAAAACATCAATTCGTCGAATCGACCGCAGGTTCGATACTGTCGAGGATAAACTCTCGTCGATTCATAGAGCGGTAACAAACCCAAACAAAGGTGAATAACCATGTTAGAAAAACTCAAAAGTCGGAAATTTTGGATAGCCCTCGCTTCCGCGCTTGCACCCGTCGCCGGAGACGCGCTCGGAAACTTGTCCGGAGTCGATCCAACGACTTTGATAATCTCGACGACTTCGATTGTGATCTCTTATATTTTCGGTCAATCTTATGTCGACCGCGCTGGTATGATGAGCGGACAAGCGAAAAAACTTCTCGACTCTTTGAAAGAAGAAGCGAAAAAGTAAAAGAATCAATTCTCGTTCGAATGGAGCGAGGTTTCCGACCGGAGATTCGCGGATTATCTGAGAAGAAGAACTTCGATTGTAATTCCTGTTTCCGTTATTGGGCCGTTCTCTTTACAAATATCAAATTTCGTATACTCTTCGTAACCTTCGCGATTTCTAAGGAATCGAGCGGTTTCTTTTTCAGAAGACATAGACGTCCCGAAGGGTTCGCAAAGATTCGTATCGCCTCCAATAAGAAAAACACCGGGTTTGTATTGACTCGAAACATAACTTTCGGCGGCTTCGAAAGCGCGAGCGACTGCTTTCTTCGCACTGGTGAAGGCTTCCGGAGTCGATGTGTATGGATTGACGACGTATATTTTCTTTGATTTTTTCATTTTCGATTTTCCTTTGTTTCTGGTTTCGTATGATCTCGCGACCATGATTCCATTATGGATATTCTCGAAAGAGAATCAAGTCTTTTTCGAAAATAAAAGATTCAATTCTCGTTCGAGTTCACGGCTTCTCCGATGATCTCGTCGAGTTCGTTTTCGAGATATTCCAGTCCGATCAATATCGCGAGACGGAGAACGGAGCTTCGTTTCGGTCGCATACCGAGAGCATATCGAGGCGCGAGCATAAGAGGAATAATCAAATCGTCCGCTCGTTGTTTGCTATCTTCGTCGAGTCGAATGGATGTGTTTTTCATTTCCGGCATAAGTTATCTCCTATCATTCAAATAATATAATCCGATTCCGATGGCGTCGAACGCGTCGTGGGTCGCTCTCGGATGGATTGCGTTTTTCTCTTCGAGAAGAAGATCTTCGAGAATTCTTCTCTTCGTGACTGCTTTCGGAACGGAGCCTTTCCATTGTCTCGGAGTGAACGCTTCGACTTTCATGTTCAAAGACGACGCGATTCCGATTAACACTCCGACGACCCCTTGAACTTCGAGAAGATCTCCGACTTTGTTATTCGTTCGGGCGTCGACTTGCATGGTCTCGATTATTAGAGTTTCCGCATTATTCCGATATCCGAAAACCTTCGCTCCCATTTCGAGCCATGCCTTCGAGCCGCGAAGATCTCTCGCCGAGGTCGGAATCCGAACGGTTCTCGCGTCAATCAATCGGTGAAGATAATCGAATCGAGCGACTCCGCATTTCCGGAGACCAGGATCAATCGCTAAAAATTCAGGGCGCATTGATGATCTCTCTTATTTCTTGGAGTCGTCGTCCGATGACGAACGCGCATTGAGGAACGACTGCATTGCCAAGACATCGAAGTCGGTCGTTGATGTATGCCCGAGAGGAAAACCCATTAACCACTCGACCCAGCGCGGGTTCAGTTTTCCACTGGTTTCCATCGATTGAGAAAGACTCACCTGTTTTCCTATTGTTATCCTTCTTTGTATTGACGGATTCGAGAGGTTGCCCCTGTCGCGATTGTCGGACGAGCAAGGTGTCGGCCAGTTCTTTTTGATTGCCGCAACGGTTAGATTGTCCGAATTCCGATTCCACTCCGCGGGACATCCTTTCTCCTTCGCATTGTGCGCGGTCGGTGTCGGCCATAGAGCGACCGCCGTTGGGAGGTCGATTTGGTGTCCGGCTTCGACTCTGTTCCGAGCTCCTTTCTCCGTTCGGAATTTGTCCGCCGCGCAGGGAGTCGGCCATAGATTGTTTTTCTCTGCTTCTTTCTGATGGACGATTTGAGGGAGGTTCGAAAATGTTTCTCGGATTCGATTGTCGGCCGCTTTGTCCGAGGCGAGCGGAGTCGGCCACGGGCAACCATCCGATAAGGAACCAGCGCCAGCGCCGATGTGGTGCGCCGACGTCGGAAGCTCCGAGACGATACCATTCCGCATCGTACCCCATCGAGGCCAGGTCTCCGAGAACTCTTCCGAGAACTCTTCCTCCGTCGATAGAAGTGATAGCTGCGACATTTTCCAAGACGACGAATCTCGGTCGAATTTCGCCCAGAATCCGAGACATTTCGAACCATAGAGAACTTTTTGATCCTTCTTTGAATCCATCTTTCTTTCCCGCGTTTGAGATTGATTGACAAGGAAACCCGCCGCAGATCAAATCGACCGGAGCGAGGGTTTCCGAATTTCCTTTCCTAACATCTAGAACAGTCCGAGAGGCTTTCGGCCAGTGTCGTTCGAGCACTTGTCGAGCGTATGGATCTTGTTCGACTTGCCAGATCGTCGAAGCTCCGTCGATGGAGGCTTCGAGTCCCATTTCTAAACCGCCGACTCCGGCGAAAAGAGATCCGATTCTCATTTCATTTGCTCCAAAATTTCATGGGTCCGTTGATTTCGACTTCGATTTCAATATCCGGAGTGTAAACTTTCATCGAATCGATCATGATTTGAGCGACTATTTTCGCCGCTTTTTCGCTCTTCGCCTCGATGATTATTTCGTCGTGGATGAACGCGAGACAATAAAAATCTCCAGTCGAATAGGATTCTTTCGCAGTATTGAAAAGAGCGAGTTTGCATCCCTCGGAGGCGAGTCCCTGAAAGAGTGTATTGGCGGCGGCAGTATACGAGCAGTTTCCGCGGATTCTTCCGCTTCTGATTTGAGTAATCGTCGCAGAACCGGAATATCCGAGCGCGTCGTTGATGAATCGAAAATAATCTCGCATTTCCGGCCAAGTTTCCGACCAGTGTTTTCGAAGTTCTTCCGCTTGTTCGACCGACATTTCGACTCCATAGTTCGGAGCAGTCGAAGCGAGAGCGGAAGATCCCATTCCTCCAGGATAGCCAAAATTCGCAATTTTCGCGAATTGTCGCGATTCGAGTGCTCTCTCGTCATGATAATCGACTCCGAGAATCTTCGCGGATAGTGCTCGGTGAAGATCTTCTCCTTCGTTGATTCGACGAGCCATTTCGGAAACTCCGAACAAGTCGAGACAAATTTGAGCGAGAGCTCGAAGTTCGAGAGTCGAATAATCAATCGCGAATAAATCGAATCCAGGTCGAGCGGAATAACATTCTCGAATCCCGCCGGCTCTCGGCAAATTTTGGATATTCGGTTTCGAAGAGCTCGTTCTTCCTGACTCCATCAAAACAGAGTATCGACAATGAACGGAACCAGATTTCAAAGTCGGAATATATGTCGAGAGGAGCTTCTCGCTCTTTCCAATCGAGGCGAGGAGTCGAAGATCTTCGTCGTTTGATTCTTCGAGAACTTGTCGAGAGGTCGAAATCGCTCCTTTGTCAGTTCTCGGAGCGGGGTCCGGAGAATATGCTTCGACGACTCTTCTTCGAATCTCCGAGAGATTCTTCGATCCGGACGGTCGAAAGAGTTTCGATTCGAGAAGAGCTTCTCTCGCTTCGTTGACTTCTTTCGAGAGTTTTTCTTCGAGTTCTTTCGCTTTGTCGATACTGGTCGAGAAGCCGCGAATCGACATCAAATGAAGAGCGAAATCCGCTTTCGTTTGATTGATTTCGTCGAGGATCTTATCCGAACCGAATCTTCTCGATTGATGCTCGAAGAGATCGAGAGTCGTCTTCGCGTCTTCGATTGCGTATTTTCGAGCACGATTCGGCCAGTTCTCGACATCTTCCGGATCGAGTTCATTGTATCGAAGCCGATATCCGTCTTCGCTCTTATCGAGGAACTTCGCGAAGTGCTTCTCGGCGAGAGCTCCGAGAGAATACGACGACCGGCGCTTCGTCTCCGGATCGAATCGGAGTCGACCGGTCGACAGGTTCAATAATTGTTCGCGAATTTTGGTATCTCGAATTCTTCCGGCTTCGAGTTCTCGGAAGATTCGAAAGAGAAATCGATCCGGATCTTCCGCGGCGAAGACTCCAAGATCGAACGAGACATTATGACCGACGAGTGTTTTCTCTTTGTCGTCGAGTAGTTTCTCGAAATAATCGAGAGAATCAGAATATCCGAGAAGTGATTTCGTCGTCGCGTAGGACGAACAAACAAGTTTCGGCGCTTTCATTCTTTCGCCGATTAAATGTGTTTCGGTGTCGAACGCTTCGAATTCCATTGATTGACTCTCGGAGGATAGAGAACGCGGGCCTTTCACCCGCTCGGAGATATCCTATATTTATTTTGATAGTCCTATGATCTCTAGTCGGACTAGTGTTTTTAGAAGGGGGGTTCTTCTGTATTGACTGGCGCTTTCCAATGATGCTTCGAGAAGTTCGAACCGCTCTTCGTGACTTTATTAATCACATCACATCGGACAGGAAATCCGACGAGTTTCTCTCCGTCTCCTTCGAGGATATCTTCGACGAACTCTTCGTCGATGTCTCCGTCTTTCGCTCCGGTCGCGCTTTTCAAAAATGAATTGACATCTTTTAGAGCCGACTCAGGATAACGACCGCCCATTTTCAACACCCAAGCGACTTCTTCTCCGTCTTTCGTTGAATCTTCTCCGCTTGACTCGACGACGCGAGCTTCGACGACGAAGAATTCGTCCGAGGATTTCTTCGATTCGACGAGACGAATCGAAATAATTTCGAGAAGATAAGAACCAGCCGACAAATATGTCGATTGATTGTTCGAGCTTTGATCTTTAATTCCGGCAAAAATACCCATTTTTTCCATTCCTATTTTTCAAGTTTACGCACAAGAGACGAACCATTCGTCTCTCTTTCTAAATAACGCACTACGAACGAAACGCAATCCATCGAGCGAGAAAAACTTTCGTCTTTTGACCGGATACACTTTCGAGATATTTCGCATCTCGTCTTAATTGCGAGAGGGCTTTCGAAGTCGACTCGCAGTCCGGCGAGACGATATGAACTTCGACCGAATCTTCTCGTTGTCCTGGTCGATGAGTTCTTCCGATTTGTTGTTCGAACCCAGCCGCACTAGCAGGAATACCGACCAAAACGTTAGAACTCCATCCGTCGAGATTCAATCCAGTCCCGAAACTTTGACGAGAAAGCGCGATATTTCGCGTCCCGCGGTCTTCGAGTGGAATAGTTCGTCCGGCTTCGTAAGATTCGATGTCGAGTTCGTCACGATAGAAAGAGAGCGATTTCGGAGAGTTCGACCAGATCAAAGAAGGTCGACTTCTCGTTTTCGCGATTTCGAACGCGAATTCGAGCGGTTTTCGACTGATTACTTCCGCGACGACCGGAGGAGGTTTGATGAATTTCAATCTCGACCATTTATCAAATGCTTTTTGGAGATAACTCGGTTTGTTCTCGCATTGTTCCGCAAGATAAACCGAGTCGATTCCTCTTTTGTTGTATTTCAGAAATCGACGGACTTCTCTCGAAAATTCGTTTCGAGCTTCGAGCCATTCGAAATCGACGATTCCATTCGGCCAGTCCCATCGGAGCCAATAACCGGCGGATAGTTGTTTTCGAATTCGAGCGACATCGAGCGGAGATTCGAGATCTCTTCCGTCCGGAGTTCTCCATTCTTCGTCGAGTTTTCGAAGAGCTCGTCGAATTTCGTCCGGAGCTTCGTATTGATGCGAGAAGATTTCGAGAGATCCTTCGAAAGAAGAAGAAGTCGTCGCGAGGATTCCAGGACAGGAGACGAAGCGTTTCCGAAAGGCTTCTCTCGGTCTATCATCTTTCGCCCAGTCGAAGAGAGGTTTCATTTCGCGATAATCCGCCGGCCCGGGCTTCTCGTCTGGACGAACATCAATCAAGCGCGACCAACTACGCATCGACCGCCAAGTTCGAGGAAGAGGAGAATTCTCTCGAAGAGCGAGTTCGGACAGATGATCGAAGTCGCTCAAAGATCGAGCGGTCAAAGTTCCAGAAAGACCGACGAATCGAGCGGTCGGATTATTTTTGAAATATTCGATAACTCTCTTCGTTCTCGCGCTCTCTCTTCTCCGGAGCTTATGACACTCATCCGCGACGATGAGGTCGGGCTTATAATCTCGAAGAACGAATCTTCCGCTCGCGGTCGAAAGTGAAGAATAAGACATCACGAAGAGTTTATCGTTCGAGATTATTCGAAAATCTCTTCTCCATCTTTCGATTTCGATTCTCGTTTGTTCGACGAGAGAAGCCGGAACGAGAAGAAGAGCTCGAAGACTAAAACAAATCGTCGGACTTAGAGCGGAAATCAAGAATTTTCCATGCCCTACTCCGGCAGCGATTAACCCGCCGCGATTGCGACAGATTCGAACGAGGGCGTCGATTTGAGTTTCTCGAAGTTTCGCTTTCGATCCTGGTCTCGTTAGAAATTGAGAGAGTTCTTGTCGATCTCCTTCCGAGACATCGTTCAAATCTAGCGCGACGATTCTTTCGGTTTCAGTCACGATATCCGGCTCTTTTCCGTAGATGTTTCAACAGGTCCGCGGCTTCTTCGATATCCCAAACGACTCGAACTCTCTCGGTCGGAGGAGCAGTCGGATCGATAATCGTCGTTACCGAACAACCATGTTCGTGTTCATAGAATCCGCGCTCGTCGGCGAAATGGTCGAAAAACTTAAAACCGCGGACAATTAAACTCCATCGAGGTCGACCGTCGTTTCCTTCGTGTTGATGAGACGCCCAGACGTGCTTATGACCTTGAATATAAATATCTCCCCATCCATCCATTTTCGCCGCTTTTAGTGGACCGTGGGCGCGATTCCAAGAAGAATTCCCTTTGAAATTGTGACGAGCGAAGAGTCGAATCTTCTCTCCTTTCGGAAATACGAGCTCGATTCGAGCGGCGCCAGGAGTGCAAACAGCCGATTTCGAATCTCGAAGAATTCGTCGAATTATCGCTTCTCCTTTGTTCCACAGGTCATGATTTCCGAGGATGACATATACCCACGGAAGAGAGGTCAACAACCATTCAGCGAGACGAACTCCTTCGTCGAATGTTGTCGATTGATCGGCATATAATCGTTCGAGGCGACCGACCCAGTTATTCGTGGTGTCTCCGATGTTTCCGGCATAGAAACCAGGAGTCGAAGAGATAATCTCGACAGTTTTCAAGAGTTCGGGCCAATTACACCCCTCGTCGTCAACGTGGGGATCTCCGAGATGACAAATCGCGATAGGTCCGTCGATATTGACATCGATTCGAGTTATTTTCTTCCGTCGATGCTCTTCCGCTTTCTCTTTGAATACTCTCGTTCTTTGATGGATTAGATCTTCGACGGACTTCTCTTCTCCTTCTTCCCAAGAGAGGTCGGAAGTCGTTATCCGATTTTTCGAATCTCGGTCCCATCTTTCGATTTTCGGGAGCTCTCGAACGACTCCATCCGAGCCGAATTCGATCTCCGTGACAGTTCGAGAAGATACCAATCGATACGGATTGTGTATCAGATAACGAACTCCGCGAGCTTTATATTCCGAAAGAGAGAGTTTTTCTTTGATGTCGTTCGTCGTGGCTCTTTCGACAAAATCTCCGAAAGCGAGTTTCGCTTTCTCGACTCGATCTTTCCATTCGTCTGGAATCGGAATTTCCGAATTCTTAATCCATTTCGGCGCGTTTCCTGATGACATGTGGACTCCTTTTTCGATCTAGCGTAACACGATCAAGAGATCAAAGAGAGTCCGCGGCGTTCTCGGTCTATCGTTGCCCAGTCGCGACCTAATTTCGTTAGATTGATGGTTTTCGTTTTCGTTCGATAAATCAATCGACGAAGAAGAAGGGAATCAATCAATTTTTTGGGATGATGAATTCCTATTTGAAAAGCTAATCGACGAGGCGAGACAGGATCTACACAACGAGGAGAAGCGAGGAATCGAAGGGCTTGTCGTTGTCGGAGACAGAGATTCGGAAAATAGACTCTCGAAAATTTCGGTCGAAGATCTTCTTTCGCGAGTCGAAGCCAATCTCGACCGGCGGAGGTTAAAACGAGAGATTTCTTCTCGTTCCATCGAGCGAGATTCAGTTTCGAAAGAGTTTTCGACGCCTGTTTCACATCGAGAGAACTTATTCCGAGATATAATTGGAGCGCGAGAGTCGTTCTCTCGTCGGACTTGACCTTCGTTTCTTGTAACCAGAAAAGAACCATTCGTTGACGAACTCCGAGTCGACGAAGAGTTTTCGAGATCGGATTTAATATGCTCAAGAGGTCGCCTTAATTAAAGAGGCTTCCGATAATGGACCGCGGACGCCATCGGCGACGAGATTCTCGGTCTTCTCTTGAAATTCGAGAAGAGCTTCTTTCGATAAAGGTCCCCAGATACCATCGACGACGAGAGTCGCTCCGGCTTTATTTAGTGCGGATTGCCAGTCGGAATCAGTCGAGAACTTATTCAATCGAGATCGAAATCCGTCGACGAGAGTTTCGAGAACGATTCCAGGACAAGCAGGTTTTCCAAAATTATGGTGACCATAAATAGCATTGATTGAACAATGCAAAATCGAATAGAGCTCGTCCGGAATGATCGGAGATCGGCTTTTTCCGGTCAAATGTGCCCAAAGAGACAACAGAGCGAAAACCTGAGCGAAAGTCGGACTCTCTTTCGAGAAATCTCCGCCGCATACTATCGCGAGATATTTTCGATTCGACGATTGCGACCAAGTGATCGATTCGATGTCATTCGCCCAGTGAATGTCGGCGCTCTTCGTAATGTAGAACGAATAACAGAGTCCAGGACAACCAGTCGACGAAATGTGATTCGGTCCGACATGATACGCGGCGGTATTATGCGGAGTATCGTCTCCGGCGGTGTGATGAACGACCCCGCCGAGGATCTCTTCGACTTCTCGTCTTTCGAATTCCTTCGTCGGATGGGTGGGCAATAGTTTTCTGGCATCGATGAAACGGATCATTTCTTCTCCTCGCTCTCTTTTAGTTCAATGTTAAAAAGGATTGAATCGAGCTCTCTTCGAACGACACTCGCTCGAAGTCTTCCTCGTTCGAGATGATCTCTCGCGATGGCGTCTCGAATTGCGGTCGTATTGACTGATTCGAGATCGACGATCAATTCATCGACGACGACGAGAACGGCGTTGATTTCTTTCTTATCCGGCATCACATAACCCCCATGATAAACAACCTGGTTCGAGTTCGTCTTCGCTAAACATTGTCCCCTGCTTTCCTCCATGCGAGGTCTTCGACCATTCGACTCTTTCATCGATAGTTCGAAGAGGTTCGTCGAATCTTCCGTAAAAGAATGTTCTTTGCCAAAAACGATCCGGATCGATTTCCCGACCATAATGATCCGATTCGATTTCTCTTCCTCTTGCTTCCATCTTTTCTTTTCCGATAACAGAAACAGCCGCTTCGAGATCTCGAATCAAGTCGATTCGATCTTTGTCTTTCTCCGCGATGAATCGAATCTCGCTTTTCCTGCTATAGATGCAGGGCCAACAACCGACGCGCTCGGCTCCTTTCAAATAAAGAGGATTCGGCGCAAGATTATGTCGTCGATGAATGTCGATAACATCTTGTTTCGACCATTGAATAAGAGGTCGCCAAACCATACAACCCATAGAAGTCGAAAGTTCTCGTTCTGGTAATTTCGACCGAGCGACACTCTCTTCCGCTCGAATTCCGATACAGGAAACCGGATATTCGATTTCTTTTAGATATCTTCTGATGGTATCGATTTTCAAATCGCGAGTGCAATATCGAACCAGCCGAGAGGGGAAAATCCCTTTGTGGAGAGTCAAACGAAGAAACGCCGAAGGATGTCCGAGTCTTTCTTCGAATTGTTTCGCGAGTTCTTCGATTTCCGGTCGGAGATCTGGCGTTTTCGGTTGCAATTCTTTAATAGGGCCGATCTTATCCGATAACTCTCCGCGAAGATATTCATATACTGACGAATGTTCCCATCCAGTGTCGAGAAAAACGGATTCGAATTCGATATCTTTCTCCATCAAATGAAGAGCCATAGCCGCGGAATCCTTTCCTCCGGATATGCTCGCAATATAATTCATTTTTGGTTTAGTCATCGAACACCCCGCACGATTAACGAAGCGACACTTTCGAGAACTACACTAACACTCGACCAGTATGGATTCCGAGAGTCGATATAGATTGAACCGGAGATCGAGTTCGAAACTTTGTCGAGCTTCGATGCGACTTGTCGAGTTCCTTTCCCATAATCCATCAAGAGCGGATCGAGTCCGGCGTTCTCGGATTGAACGGAAGCGACGAACGGAAACAGAAACTCCGAAAGAGTCGAAACAGATTCTCCGACAGGTAAACAATCGACGAAGAGAGAGAGCGTTTCTTCTTTCTCTTCGCTCTCTTCGACCGGAGTCGCGCTCGAACCGCTCTTCGATTCGATGTATTTTTCGCCGTCGTCCGAAACGATCTCCGGCGATGGCGATTCCATCAAGAGAGCGAGAGTTCTCTCGATGTGAGTTTTCGAGATTCTCTTCAATCCGAAATGCCCTTTTAGAAACGACTTGATTCCGTCTTCCGAGAGCGGCATTTCCTCAGAAAGTGCAATCGCAGCGACTGAATAATCGTATTCGACCGACTTCGATTTCGGTTTCGGAACGACTTTTTCTTCGATGTTCGCGAGAAGAGGAGGAGCTTCTTCGACTGGAGTTTCTCGAAGTTCTTCGAGTTCTTTCGGAACGACTTCGATTTGATTCTTTCTTTTAGCTAATAGATCGGCAAGTTTCGACATTTTCTTTCTCTCTTTGTTGGGGGAATTAAACGCCTCAAATGGGCGGCTATTTTTGCAAATTTTCAAATAGGGGCATCCGCCATATGCGGAACAGTGGTCTCGATTCGCTTCGACATCAATCGAAGTTATGGAGCTCGTCGCGAGAGGGCGCATTTCCTCGACGACTTTCGCAATCTTCGCGAATTCTCTCTCGAGGTGATCTCGGTCGACGACGACAGAGATCCGGCGACATTCCGGTCGACCTTTCGTCGAGTATTGAAGATGAGTTAACCGGACTTCGTCCAGGTCGACGCTCTTCGCATATATTATCATTTGTGGATCGAATCGAAGTCGCTCTTCCGTTAGAGCGTATTTCCAATTTCCGACAGTTTTGTGATCGATGATCTCTCTTCGTTTCGGAAGATAAACATCAATGAAGCCGACGAAACCGGGCGCCGGTTCTTCGAGTTCGATTTCCATTTCGACGAACATTTCTCCAGTCGGCCAGTATTCTCGACCGGCTTCCGCAATCGAGCGAACTTTCTCGTCGACTGGTTCTTCGTGATCATTTCCGAGAAGTTCGTTTTCGATGTATTGATGGACCGCGCTTCCGAGAATAAGAGCTCGGCTCGGCTCCGGTCTTTCGACTTCGCTAAACTTCTCGATGTGCCATTTCCGACGACAGGAAGAGAAAGTCTTAATTTGACTCGCGCTTGCATGAGTCCATTCATTCATTTTTATTTTCCCATTTATGAAGAGAAGCTCGACCCGTCGTCGTTCTCTTATAAAAAACGAAATGATCGAATCGAATCTCTTTGATGAACTTTTTCTCGACGAGAGATCGAATAACGATCTCCGAATTCGTCACATTCGAGACGATTCGAAGTCCGCGAGCGTCGAAAATACCGGTCGACATCGAATAGAGCATTTTCTTTTGGTTGACTCCGAGCACTACCAGACCCACATTAAAAGAAAACAAATCGACATAAGAGAAGCAAATCCGACCGCGAGTTCGTCTCGGAAGGTAGCGACGCAAATCGCGAGACAAACCGAAGAAATCATTCCGATTATTCCAATTTCAAACATTTCAAAAGCTCCTTTTCTAGTTTCTTTGTTTAGTTAATGTATTACTTTCGAGTGACGAATTCAAACGCAGATCGAACAATTTCGAAGATAGATGTCTCTTTCTTTCTTCTTCGCTTCGATAGTCAAGACCGAGAGAGAGTTTCTCTCCTGGCGATATCCAATGAATGATATTTCCACCTCCGGGGAGTTTTCTCGAACGCTTCAATCGAGCTGCTCCCATTTCTATGAGTGCATCGTTTACGCTTCGAAGATGTCGTCGTCGATCTTCCGGCTTGATTCCGAGTTTATCGAAAACATCGTTTATCGAAAATACTCCAGGATATTCGGAGGAGTCTAATTGATGAAGTCGGACCAGTTTCGAAATAGCCGAGACAAGAGGATTCTCTCTTTGATACTCTCTCGACGCTTTGATTCGGAGAGTCTCTTCTTCTTCGTCGAGCCACCAGATCGAGCCGGATTTATACGCTCGAACCGCAGCTCCCCAGAGAATTCTTTTGTGTTTCGAGAGAAACTCTCGGTCCAGAGTATCGACATCGACTATCCAGAATCGACGAGAACCGGTCGCATCCGAGAGAGGAGTCGCGTCGTTCGTCGTCGCGACTAATACACTTTGTCTCGGTCGACGGATAGGGAGTCGACCATAAGGCTCGCGATAGACATCTTCTCGACTCGAAATCCAGGCTTTGACGAGTTCGTGTTCTCTCTTCGTGAACGATGCGAGCTCGGAGATCTCATAGATCCATGAACGGGCTAATTGAGCATAAGAATCCTTAGAATTCAAATCGAGATGAGAATCGGAGAAATGACCGTCGGGCGCGAGTAATTGAAACCCGCTCGACTTTCCGACGCCCTGAGCTCCGACCAGTGTTAAAACCGTATCAACTCGGCATCCAGGATTATAAGCGCGAGCGACCGCGGAGATCATAAACTTTCGACAATACGCTCGATGGAGTTCGGAATCCTCCGCTCCGAAAGCGACGACGAGCCAATCGTCGAAGAGGTTCTCTCGATCTTCCGTATTCTCGGCGCAGTCGTCGAGATACTCGATCAATGGATTTCGCTCGTTCTTGTCAGCTTCTAGTTGTACAGCTTCGAGAAGAATTCCGACAGAATACTCGATTCCGTATTGATTGACGATCCACCCTTTCAAAGAGATTAGATCTCGGTCTTCAATCGCTCGATTACCTTCTTTCAATTCTCGAAGACGAGAGTCCCACCAATACCGATTGCGGATTCTCTCGTCCATCCGGAGAATTGTTTGGAGATTCGCGAAGTTCGAGAAAGGTTTTCCGCTCTTTGGATGGACTTCGAGTTCGACGATGACTTCCGACGGGACTGGTTCAGGAGTCCATACCATCGGACGATAGGTCACTTTCTCCGACTCGCATCGAAGGAACGGTCGGCCAGTCGAATCGAGTTTGAGAAAGGCAGACTCTTTCGATTTTCCCTCATGAAACGGACACTTACATTTAATCTTATCGGATGAAGTCAAACCGCGAGAGATCTCGTCGAGAGTTCCTCCGAGTTCCGGCATATCGACCATTGACCAATCGATATCCGTTCTCGCTTCTTTAATGTCGGAGATTCCTCGGAAGGTCTTCGACTTTGATTTCGGATCGAGTTCGTCGAGAGTATACAGATTCGACGGCTCTTGAAAGATAAGCTCGACCGCTCTCGGCTCTCGAACTCTTCCGGCTTTCGTATTGAATGATCCAGGAGGTCGAGACAATCTCTCTCCTGTGTTCGTGACTTGTTGATCGGCGAGAACGAGAGAGCGAACGAGTCTTTTGTTTACCTGTTGAATCTCGGCGAGTCGATAAGTCTTTCGATCTAACCAGAAATAAAAGTGAAGACCATAACCAGAAGAGACAACCGTCGTCGGATTGTGGCCGATTTGATTCCTCGCGATGTCGAACAAATCAATCAAGTGCTCGTCGATGGTGTCGTCTTCGAGGAGATAGAGCTCGTCTTTCGAGATTTCGAGATAGTCGACGAGATCGAAGTCGAGGAAGACGCACCCAGCGCCGAGACAATTCTCTTTCTTGATCGGAGCTTCGTTCGACTCGAACCAGCCGGTCGAAGTGTAATCGTCTCCATGTAGAACGCGAGATCGATAATAGTTGGAAGAAGGGGATTTCGGCAAGTGCGAGAGAGAGATCGGCATCGAAGGCGGCTCCTGTATGATAGTGGGACGGCTCGAAGAATAGCGGGGCGGAAATAAAAGGGGAGAGCGACTCCCCAGCCCCACCAAAGAGCCGAGATCAGTGTAACACGATTCGACTGCAACGGTCAACCGTGTATTGATGTGTACAAATGTGTACAACTTTTTGATAGCCTGTACACGGCAAAAAGAGAGATTCGAAGTCGGATATCCTCTTCCGTGTTTATATGTGTTTATCTCTCTCTATACAGTTTGAATATAATAATAGAGAGAGGTAGTATATAGAGAGGTAATAGAAATATATTTGTATACTGTATATGTATAGGAAAGAGATACACACGTATCAACACGGACGCTCTCAAAATCTAATTAACATAGTTCGAACGCTCTCTTTTGTTGTGTACAGACTAAAAAGAGAGATAAACACGCTTTCGAGGCTATTTCGCGAATAACATCGTTCGAACGCTCTCTTTTTGCCGTGTTTATCAAAACAAGAGAGATACACACGTTTTGGACTCCTGGTCGACCATCCCGACGATTTAAGCTCGAAACAGGACAAAAAGACTCTAAAAGAAAGAAAAGCTTAATTTTTTATTGAACGAGGCGTTAATTTAGTGAATCGACTTAATGTATAGAAAGAACCTCTCTTTTCGTCGGTTCGTTAGTGTTAAGCTCTCGATCAATAAAAAACTAAGCAAAAGATATCTCTCTAATCTATAAAATCGAGCGTTATTCCTCGTCGAACGCTCGTTCTCGTTGATTCGTTAGGAAATCGGACTTTTCAAACCCTCATGTAAAACATGCGATGTGAGCTCGAACGAGTTATCGCGTTGATATGTCTCGACCGAAAAACAAGAAAGATCAGGTCGTTCGATTGATTCCGGCTCGGCCTATTGAACGCGAAGACTGGCTCGATGACGAGGCGAAACAGCTTCTTCGACTCGGAGCGATGAGGTTAATGCGCGAGGTCGCCGGAGTAGATGACGAGGGAAATCCGCGAGAGATGAACTCTCGGAGCGCGAAAGAAGCGATAGTCGCTCTCTCTTTGTTATTCGACCGTGTTCCCGATGTTCTCACATTCGGAAAGAGATCGAACGGAGAACGCGTCGAGGCAGAGATCGAAGCTCCGAGGAGATGTTCGCTCGATCTTCTCTCTCCGGAAGGAAGACAGGAGATCGTCGAAGCGGTTCGAGATCTTCCAGATGATATCATCGAGAGTGCTATCGCCGAGACGGATATCCGTGATGAATAGAGAACAGGCGGCGTTCGTTGTTAATGCTATCGCGAAAGAACCGCTCGTTCGATATTCTTTCTCTCGTCCTGGATTCGGAGGAATGTCTCCACCCCAACGAGAGTTCCACGAATCGCAGTCAAGAAAGAGAGCGTTCATAGCGGCGAATAAACTCGGAAAGAGTTTCGCAGCGGGCGCGGAAGCATGGTTCCATCTTTTGGGAAAACATTTCGCGAGAGAAGTTCCGGCTCCTGGTTCGGAAGGATGGCTTCTCGCTCCGGATCTAAAAACAGGATGGAAGACCGCATGCAAAGCGATGCGACAACTCGAACCGAGAGGAGCTCTCGATCCGTCTTGTCGATACATTGATGGAGTCGGATATCTTTATCGAGGTCAGAAGATTATAAAGATGTCCGACGAATACGGCGGCGGAATCATGGTCGGTAAAGGATGCGAACAAACTCTTCTCGCTCTCGAAGGAGAACGGGTTCAATGGGCATGGGTCGACGAACCGCCGAAAGAATCTCATTTCCAGGGCCTCCGGGCACGTTTGTCTATGGACATGGGACCGATCTGGATTTCGGCTACTCCAGTAGGACGCCCAGTATCATGGTTGAAAAACATTCTCGAAGGATCTCAAGAGGAATCAATCGAACCGGAACCCGGATGGCATGTTCAACATGTTCCACTAACAATCGAGAACGCACCGCATCGAACGGTCGAAGATATCGACGCTCAAATATCCGAGTGTTCTCCTTGGGAATATCAACAAAGAATACTAAGTGAATGGGACGGAATCACGAAAGGTCGATGGGTATCCGGATTCACCGAAGGAAATATCTTCGATGACGAAGAAGCTCCATCGAAAGTCGAAGCAATCGGACTCGGATGGGATCACGGCGAGAGACCAGGAAAATCGCTCTGTTATCTCGTTGTGTTCGACGGTTTAACAGTTTGGGTTCTCGATGAATACTCGAACGAAGATCGGTCGACTCCATCGAGTGAAGCGGAAGCAGTCGTCGAGATGTTGGAACGATGGGGACTTTCGATGTCCGATGTTTCCGATGCTCGCGGCGATGTGAACTCCGGAGGTCGACTCGGGATGGGGTTCACAATGAACGAGCTCTTGATGAGAGCGTTCTCGCATATAGCCGGAACGAGTCGACCGCCGTTTCGAATCGCAGTTCCATACAAGAAACGAGGGTCGGTCGATGCTCGCGTTCGACTAACTTCGAACGCTTGCGTCGACGGTAGACTCCGTGTTCATCATAAATGTGGGAAATTAATAAACTCACTCCGACACTGGCGAGGAGGGAATCGATGCGATCTCAAGGACCCATTCGATGCTGCGATGTATATTAGCGAAGTCTATCTCTCGCCGGCTCTCGCTCCAAATAGTGCAGGTCGATTGATAATAGCTTAAAGTAATTCGAACGAGGGTTTTCAAATGTTAATGATTCCAAGCGCGATCAAACCGAAAGAAGACGACGACCGGAACCGATGGAAAGAGCAGTCGCTCCGGCTCCGACTACTATCCGGAGAATTCGAAGACGATGTTCGAGACGACATTCGAAAGCTCTTCGCCGCAGAAATCGCG
>Ga0209128_1001007_pt1 | contig 19774 bp, 4 predicted proteins | sample ETNvirnome_6_100_FD_184072 | JGI IMG/M metagenome (GOLD analysis project Ga0209128, IMG submission 184072) | Marine viral communities from the Pacific Ocean - ETNP_6_100 (SPAdes) (version 2) | ecosystem: Environmental > Aquatic > Marine > Oceanic | place: Pacific Ocean | collected 2013-06-19 | reverse complement strand
TTTCTGTTAATAAATTTAGCCATTAGTAATTTCTACCTCCACCACCGCCGCCTGCTCCGCCGCCGCCACGATTACCACCGCCGCCTGCTCCGCCGCCGCCACCGCCGCCTGCTCCGCCGCCGCCACCGCCGCCTGCTCCGCCGCCGCCACGATTACCACCGCCGCCACCGCCGCCTACTCCGCCGACGCTTATGCCGCCACCAGCGCCTCCACCAGCGCCTCCGCCACGGTTACCACCGCCGCCACCGCCGCCTGCTCCGCCGCCGCCTATGCCGCCACCAGCGCCTCCACCAGCGCCTCCGCCACGGTTACCACCGCCAGCGCCTCCACCAGCGCCTCCGCCACGGTTACCACCGCCAGCGCCTCCACCAGCGCCTCCGCCGATGCCACCGCCAGCGCCTCCACCAGCGCCTTGGTTATTTCTATCCGTTGTCAAAGGTGGATTCTTTTCGGATCCTATTATTCCGGGTGTAGAACGTTGCTTGCTCGCCAAATTAGTAGGAGTTTCAGTCTGCAACGAAGAAGCGGGAGCGCTCCTTGCCACCGCCGCCGGGGAGGGTGGCCGCATTATCTGTGTGGAGGGAACAGGCTTCATACCCGGGATTTGGGGATTGACCAAATTAGACGGAACTATTTCAGAGATGGGGCCGGCCCTAGGATTCAAGGAGTCAGGAATGGTTAACGCAGTATCACCAAATTTCAATTCCACATCCATTTTAATTAACTCTACAAAAGAAAGATAATCATAGGGCCAATTATATTGAAGATATTCTTCTTCGGGTGTTTTCTTGGCTTTTAAAAATTCTTGATTAGAAGCTTGATCACCTTGTGGAACAACGTAATCATAATAATTTGCCTGAGATCTTTGTTTGACTTTAAAAACCATCCATCTCAAATTTTCGTTCTCTGAAAGGTTTTTCTCCGAAAGTATTTCACTATCAATAAGACGATGAGCCACACTATCGCTTTGCATGTAAACCTGTTTATAATTTCGTGGCGCTAAGTTTTGCCAAATATAAGATAAATCATCTTTATCGAATTTATATTCAAATTCAAAAATATACATTGCGGCCGGCTTAATGGCATCATTGTTCAAAAAATCAAACTGAGGGGGCATAATATAGTGTTTCATTTTTTGAATTTGTTCTCGAATAGAAATACCTGCCGAATCTAACGATTGACCAACTATGGTGGTTTTTAAATCTTCCTGTGCTGCTTCCCAGCGAGCCGTAGGGATCTCAATAAACTTTTTGCCCTCATAATATTTATGAGATTTTTCGGTTTCTCCTACAGGTGCCATTAAGTTAGGGGTCGTTATAATATAAGGAACGGCTACGACGGCCTCTTTAACTGTGAGGGAATCTTTAAGTTGGCCAAGCCTTTTACTAGACCGCTTTTTATCGAACCCAGCTAAATCAGATAAAGACTTCACATTTTTATGCAAGTCTGGGCCCTGAGAAATATCATAGTTATTATAAATACTTGGTTCTAGTGTGGCATTGTAATGGTATTTTAACCAGTATTTGTCAACATCATCAATCTCGAGAAAAATCCCTTTATTTGGATCTGGATCAATAATACCAAACTGGTGCCACATTCCTTGAGGAACAGAACTCGACCCATAAAGGGGCATCGATATATTTTTACCGCTTCCGCTTCTGATTAGAGGGCGTGTTCCTTTGTCATTAAAATTCATATGAGGGGTTTCAAATTTTGGTTTAATAACCCACCGTTGACCAACAGCTTCATTTCTTTTCGATGCATCGCCAGAGGCATCGGTTTCTGTAAATTGAACATCTTCGATGCCCAACAAATTAAGGGTCGCGTCCAATTGCATGGCGGATTGATTAATCATTAGTCCCGCATATGGAGAGGCTATGTAGAATGGTGATGGCTCTATTATCGTTCCCTCGGCCTGTCGAGATACTCCCGTTTGATTAAAAACAAATTCGGTTGTTCCCAAATAATTCATCCATGTGGGTCTCCATGCCTGGCCCTGCTCGGATGTTATCGTCTCTGGATTAACATAGCCAGGATCCACTCTCCAATATTTTGTTTCCACTTCAGCTAAAATAGTCTTCAAATCATATTCAATGCCATCTCTTGGTCTAAATATAAGATCGGCCCAGGCTTCTCCATCATAATATGGCGGAGTAAACGCCCAATTATAGCCTGTCAAACTATCCATAATAGGAACTGGTCTCAAATCAGGATACGCCGACTCCCCGGGCAACCCTTCTCCCAATGGAATATAATCATCACTATAGCCGGTGTAGGAGCTATAAGAGCTACTTATAAATATTTGCCCAGTATAACCAGCGGAAGATGATTTCCAGTCTACCATCGTGCGGTCAGAAATAGTGTTTCCGGCAAAACCAGTATAGGGATCGGGGGAGAAAGTTCCAGCTATTGGGGGCCCGAAGGCGTCGGTTCTGCTATATAAAGTGAAATTCTCCTCAAACGACGTATTGTAACCTCCGCTATCAACCGTTTTAATTCTAGGAAACTGAGGAACAGGAAACCAAGCATTACCTGATATATAACTAATAGAGGTTATAGTATTCGCTGCTGAACCAGAGTCATGAGAAGCTGTGATGGCGCGGGCTCCGTCAGCCATCCAAACAGAAGAACTTAACGAAGGAAGCTGAGTTCGAGAACTAGCATATTCATTACTATAATCTAGTGAACCACTATAAGATCTTTTCAGTTTAACTCTTGCCATATAAACTGAGCCACTTTTGAAAGATCTTTTTGTAGAAAATGTTGAAGATTTTAATTGAGTAAAATTATCGTTTTTTAGAAAGAATTCAGGTATGGCACCAAAAAAGTTTTGTGCCATTAGAGTATAAGTTTCGCTAGCTGGTGCGCCGGCGAAAGTATTAATATATTTGATCTCCATAGAGTCTTCGGCTTCCAAATTAGCAATTATGGTCTTCGTTAAATATTTTTCTGGTTTTATTATTGATTCAAAGGGAAGCCTCTTGTCGAAAAAATCTTTTGAAATGCGATCTCTGATATTCGATTGAGAAAGTATAGCATTGAGACCCCGATCGGCATAAGATGCTCCAGACAGATACCAAGGATTAACCGATGCGGAAGTGGTAGGATTAAACGCATCGGCGCCCAAACCCATATTACAAAATACCGCAAAGTTAGTAAAAGTCTTTTGTGTTGTTTGTGTATATGTCTCTGTCAAATATTCGTCATTAAACGGGGTTCCAAAAAATAATTTTCGCGTATCAGACACAATAGGATAATCAACAGCCATCCCTGCTTTAATAGAATTATATAAAATACCAGGAGAAAATAACGTTTGATTAAGTGGTTTAGTTGCTCCACCGTAATTTTCAAATACCTCTTCCCCTCCCGAACCTGTCATCGTGGATCCACTGAATGGGGCCCCCAGTCGATAATCCCAAGGACGTACGCGATAATTATTTACATAAGTTTCTTTAAATTGTTTTACCATTTGAACAGTTCGTTGCGCCGGATAAAAACCCTTATATGGATTAAAACGAATAGCAGCATTACAAACCAACCTAATTTCAGATGCATCTAAAAGAGTGTTAGATTTTATATTCAAAAATCCTTTTAAAAAATCCGAATTAGAATAATCTTTATAAAAAGAATCCTGACTACTGTTAATAGTAGTTTCTGGAAAAGCGAAAGTATCGGTTTTTGTTGGATTAGACAATCCGTATTTAATATAAGAACTAATGTTCTCACTAATTCTAAATTCAGGTACAATTGCATAATCTTTGGCCATTTTTTGCAATTCATATTTAAAATCGCCATATTCATCAAACCACGGATCACTTGGAGCAGAAATAAATTGCGCAGATCCCGAACTATTGTATTCAACAACTCCAGCTAAACTATCAGCTTCCCATTCAGCTTCACCAGCCAATATTTCATTATGAACCCAAGGCCATGCATAAGCCTGAGTGGCGGATCCGGTAACCGAAGCCTTTAATGGATCTAAAACCTTAAATTGTTGCTCCGTAGAGTTTGTAATTCGAGCCCATGAACCGCCAATGTTGTTCTGGTAAGTTTCGGGATTAGAAATACCATGCGGAGAAATTGTGGACAAAAGGCTTGATAATGTGGACTTTCTAGCATATAATGGAGCAGCTATGATAGCCTCTGCTCCCACTCTTGGAGGTACCCCGGTAGTTTCTACATCCTGGCCGGCTGTAAAAGGTTGAAATTGGCCCACAGTTGGAGTAATGCCACTATTATCAGAATACATAAGAAGGCCATTTCCAATCGCTCCAGACACGATGGACCAAAAATTTAGGGATGGTAGGTCGTTACTCGATGTAACACTACATGTAAGCATCTGGATCCTATTGTCGGGGTCACCACTGAAATATGCATATGGCTCCGCATGGCCCATCAAGGTTTCTCTTAAAGTATACGCTGTCTCTTCGGCATCGGCCCCAATTAAGATATCCACGTACTGATTAGTCATGGGCATTCCATAACTAACAACAAATGTATATGTGGAGAAGGTCGGCTGATACGGATCACTACTCGTTAAAGCCGTAGGCCTGTAGATAGTAAAAGACTCACCATGGCTCGGATTGCCATTTAGTTGAACGCTCCGATTCTGGGCGTACGCCGATGATGATCCAGCAGCAAACATGCTGGATGTAGCAGAGGAGCCAAATTCCCAAACAGAGGGATCTTCTGAAGGGAAGTAACTAGAATAGGTATTTTGTAATTCCCCCGCCGCTCCAGACTTTTTCATTATAGTTGGAGTTGTAGACTCAACGGCTGTATCAAACGCATAAGGGGGAGCAATTCTGCTCATAAAGTCATACGGCGCATCCAAAACCCAACAAGATTGTGATACTTGTGCATAGCCGAATGAGGTTGTTAACAACGCGCCAACGGCTTGTCTATCTGTTCTGCTCTCTCGCCAAAACTCATTATTGTATCCTATTTTCTCGCGAGAATAAGTCAGAAACTCATTTCTATCAGCAGGGAAAATACACTCTTTATATATGACCCAATTTAATCTATAGTCTGGCTTTCGCACTACTTGCATAAGTTGCTCAAAAGGAGTAACATAACTAAATTGATTAAAATTGAATCTATTATTTAGAGCGTTTGTGTTGAAATATTGCTTGTCTCCATAAGGAACCTCGAGAGTAATGTTGGTTAATTCTGGAGCATTATAATCCATATTAACTAAAACCGGTCGACCATCCATCGTAACAGGAGGATTATCATACCTCGTTATGGAATAATTTGGATTCTTTAAGGAGAGCTTGTTATCTTCTCTTTCTTTTCTAAGAATCTTATTGCTATTCATATGAAGAGCTTGCCAACCTGTATAGCCGTAGGCACCTCCGCGATTTAATATAAGAGAGTTAAGTGCAGTAGCGGCTCCATCATTAATCCAGGGAGAGGTATTTGCAAACCCCCAGCCGTATGGCCACAGGAGCCGGCCGGGATTGAGGAAGACATAATTGGTGGTGGTCGGTATTATACCGATGGTATTTGTTTCTTTAGAAACAGGATCAACAAAGATAGTATTCAACCCCACCAAGTCACATGGTGTAAAACTGTTAGGTGATATGCGAGAATCGCCCGCGCCGGGTATGCCGGCGACGGGTAAGATTATGCCGTAAATATCAATCACCCCAGAACCTAATTCACTCGCACTCACAAAATCATATGCCTCTATCAAACTCGAACCGGATGATACTAAGAAATTCTTAGGAGTGATTGCTGGTGTCCATTCTGGATTAGCGCTAACCAATGCTCCCGTAATCCAGGCATATTGTTTAGTTGAGCGTGGAATCTGATGTTGAACAAAGAAGTTGTCATACATCGTTCCAGAGATAATCATCGTATCTGGATCACCCAATGTGGTAGAACTTTGATATCTACTGAGACTATTGCGATGAACTTGGTGGAAACCGGGAAGTTGATTATATGAAGCTCCGGGGCCGTCGGTGGCATACGTGGTTCCAGTGACCCATAGTGAATCCCGACCAAATCGTGCCGTGTGGCGAGAAAGCTGAGACCTTAATCCATAATCTTTTCCATGAATATCGAAGACTCTAATTCCTGTGGTGGCACCGATAGTTCCGCTTGGGCCTTGAGAATGTCGCAACACTGAAAGGTTTTTGTAATCAATTACATTATAAGCCGAAAATTCTGCGGCTCTCCAATCTGTCATGTCTGCTTGAGTTGTGTCAATGCCCCCTGGCGCGCCGAATCGATTTGAAATAATAGATCGATTAGCAACTCCGGTCAAATAAGAAGTGGAATATTCGCCACTAAACGCATAATGAGCTTCTTGAGAAGCCGTCATCGGTGTTCTCAAAGCATCCAAAAACGTGCTAACTACCATCGAGCTAGTTGCTAGCCCCTGAAAAGTGCCTGTCGGAAGATCCGGCTGGTTTTCCATGAGATGGCTTGGGTTGGTAAACTTTCCAAATGTAGATATTATCTCATACGATTTTTCATAATTTCCTAGCGTAAAAGATCCGGATCTTTTAATGTTCTTTATATTAACTGGACTTTTAGCTACGAAATCTCGATATAGCCACGCCTTTTGGGCTCCAGTAGCTGGATAAGGTGGTGACGAAGAAGTATTGGCATCCGGCCACGGGTAATCCGGGCCCGCCATACCAATCGCGCCGTCTTTAACGTTGTTGCATGATTTTAATAACAGTAACCATGCTTCAGGTCGCGTCTGCCAAGAATCAAGCCCATATAGATCATAAAGAGGAGGAATTACCGTTGTAGAAGTATAGTTGCCTGAAATCACACAACCGTCAAGTCCCAAACTGCATGGACCAACAAACGAAGTTCGACCACCGGGAACCCCACTAAAACCGTTGGCAGTCTGATCGACAACCGAATTAGTTCCGAGTGCGTAAGTGCGACTAGCTATGTTGTTGGCATCATTCGCGTCATCACCCATTCGATACCAAGCATACAAATTAGCTACACTGGATTCTGCCACTGAGTGCTCAAATAGATTAGAAGCGCTGCCATCATTATAAAGATCCGCTATTTGGTCAGCACTCATGCTAACTTGCCACAACGACACCTCATCCATATTTCCATCTAGATCCCGTACGTTGGAGGGTATACCCCAACAGCCGCCTATAAATGATAATAAATTTTGTGCGGGATAGTCTGTATTAATTTGGCGAATACCCAATGTTGAACCAACGCCAGTGGGAATGGTTCCGTCAGTCGGTGTAACGGGGCTAGCCTGTTGAACACCATCAATAAAAAATGCGGGATAGCTCGAACCCGTTTGGTAAGCATCATAAGTTAAAGCAATATGATGCCAGCCAGTTTGACTAAAATCAAATGCATCAGTGCAGCGCCACCGACAATCAGTATATGTGCTCGATCCGTCATACCACGGAATAGAAAAATCCAGGTATCCTGACGAAAACCCCTCCACTCTTAATCTACATGTGGATCCGGGGGAGATGGGCTCGTTAATACCTGTTGAAAGCAGCCAATTTCTAGATGCTCCACAATCACTACTTTGAGAAAACCACATACTCCAAGTGAAAGTATCCAAAGCAAACTTCTCGGCGGTTGCTGCGCCCTCAACATTCCAAAACGCCTGCGCACTTCCTCCAATCAAAACTCCATTCCCGTTTCCGGTGAGCTTTGCATTAAGAACCTCTGCCTTCTCTATTAATGTAGATTTGGTATTTTCTACACCTCCGGTCACAACCGACATGGTTCCGCGCGGTGTGCCGGCTTTGTTAATTGGCACGTGTCTAGACTGCTGCCCTCCCACATTATAAGACGTAAAGGGCCCTTGAAGGGGTTTTTCCATATCTGGCCCATATACATCGTTGTGTAGATTAACAATGTTTATTTCACTACTTACGCCGTCTTGTACCGCTTTTTGATATCCCGTTGCCAACGTAGAGCTTACCATATTAAAAGGAAAAGCCATGGTAGATTTGACATTTTTGTATCCAACGCCATCTTCCCAATCGCGCCCATGTTGAACTTTTACAACTCTCTTTGTTTTTTCCGAAGGATCTTTCTTTGGATCATTGTCGACCGGCAATTGTTGAAAATCAGAGTCTAAAGACAAAAGAACATTCTGTGGCACAAAAACGTTGTTTTCTGTTGTTATTGGGCCGGCTGGTCTTAATGCAGTATAAGTAAAGTCAATATTTTTGGTAGGAGCAAAATTCACTCCCCCTTTTATGTTTTTTACTTTTGTGGGAGAAGTCGTAATAGGGCTGGCCACTTTAAGCACATACGGTTTAGAAAACGCTCTCGCAAAATAAGGATTATGATCATAACGAGTTCCCTCGGTATTAGAAACAACAATCGGATTTTGGCTTAAAGTGGGATTTGAGGTTATAACTTTTCGATATATTTCTCGTTGAGCATCAATAGTCGAATCACCGGATGTAATTTCCGGCGCAGTTCTGAGTGCTCTTTTTTTCCAAAACGGAAGATGTTTTGTGGTATTACGGGGCGATGTGGGGATAGTAGAGCCACCTAAAAATCCCGGGTATGCCATAGCCGAAGCACCTTCCATAAAGCCGGCAGGGTCAAATTGCTTGCTTTCTAGAGTAGGAAACTTGGTCTGATACTTATTGCGTTCTAAGACGTGGCTTTCCACTATGTTCATCACATCTGGAACAAAATCTGCCGAAGCTGGAATGAGTTGAGCTAAAATAGAGGATATAGCATCATCAAACCACTTATAATAAGTTATAAATTTCTCAACATCACTTACACTTGTTACGCGTTGAAAAAAGATTTCTCTTAATTTTTCAAGATCTTTGTAACGCCCTCGATATCGATTAACCGGTGATCCGATAAGATTGTTGAAATCCACAACCCCCGCAAAAAACGTTAACATTTCTTCAGAAATAGCCTGATACATGCTCTTCTCGATCGTGAACACGTAGTTGGGTATTGTCTCTACTATTCTAAATAACGTATCATCTTCGGAGAGAATTTGAATCATATCCGAAGAAATTGTCTCTTCTGGATCAATAAATTTAAAAGAATTTTCAAGATGCTTGCTAATCACCCCGGTGCTAGAAGCCGCAAAGCCATATCCATAACCAGTATGACGATATTTAGTAATGCCTCCCAGCCACCCTAGCGACTGTCTTAAGTCGGCAGATCCAGAACTATAATCCTCAACAGTGAAATTTCCACCTGCATTGGAAGAAGATACATTCTCAAAATTCCAATCCAACGCTAGCGTATCAATATTCAATAAATCATAATTTTTGTAAGAACCCGAATTAAGACCCGATATATTTTGATAAGTTTTGGAAACTCCCAAATTATCGACATCCTTAACGTGTTGTGATAAGTCAGCATTATCAATATATTTTGCCCAATACTTAATATCGGAAAGAAACATATCCGATTTCTGAACTATAGCGCCCGTAATATTGGTTCTCTGTGCGCCGGCATATACACGCTTTGGTGATTGCAAAAAGTTGTTTGCTACGGTACTATCAACCGATGCTGTGATTTCAAAACTGTTATTAATCACCCCAATATTTTCATTTATACCTCGGAAAACCAAAGTATAAGAGTTGGTTTGGGATCCACTTACAAATCCACTTATGTGGGGAGATTCAGGCTTTAATCGAACCGAAAGATTCCAACGATTATCCTCGTATACATCCAAAAAGGTGCTACTGGTGACCTCTCCCACGATGGGATAAGGATTAGATGAAGTTAAAACAAATCGAACGTTTTTCGACCAAGCCTCATCCCGAACTGCAAATACTTGAAAATTGGCATAATCATTAGAACCAGTAATCAGAGTGGTGTCTACTCCGGATAAGTTATCCTCACTACCAGTTATTACAGTGTGCAATCCAAAAATAGATGCCGATAAAAACCCTCTATCCAATTGTGGGTGTTTTCTCGAAAATTTAGGAAAAATAACTTCAGCTTCTGCTGAAAAACCATACCTTCCCTCTCGAGAAGTAATTAAGTCTCCGTCGCTCTCATTTCCATAAGTTCCAGAAATATATCCACGACTATTGAGGTTGCTGACGTGAGGAAGTTGTTGTGCTTGATAGATAACTGATTCTATATTATTAGAAGAATTAAAATTAATACGTGTATTTTGTTTACTAATTTGGCGTAGATTATTTTTTAGTTCATATACATTGTTGCGCGAATAAGTTTTAAGTTTAATTAAAGAATCGTCAATATTGAAACATCTAAAAACATTTCGAAGAGCTTTTTCGGTTCCTTTAGATTTATAAATGTTGGTTAAATTATTATATATGTTTTGATAAATTAGATTTTTAGCGTCATTAACATCTCCCGCAAATAATTTATCTTTACTTCTATTCTCCAACTCTTCCTGAATTGTTGCATCAACAAACATATCGGGAATATACATCCCCAATGATTGTGGCTTATGAATTGAAAAAGGTGCCGGCTTTGCCGACGCGCTGGGATAATTAAGTTGCTTTAAAGAGGGAACATCGCCTATTAAATTATACAGTTTATCAAAATAAGATCCCATAATATGAGAAATAATTTTAACATTTTTATTGCCTTCATTTTCGTGTTCTTCCAAAATCCACGAGGGAACATAATTCATAAAAGCGGCGTTATTATTAAGATCGTAATGAGATCCTTTTTCATATAAACTATTAGAAGTAGAAACGTAACGAGGATTATTCGATCTAATGATTGGTTCCAAATACTCTTTAGTTGCCGCGCTGCTAGAAACAATCGCTGATCCGGTGTTACGTGATGTGGCGCTGTAGCCGGTCCATGCGCCGTTGCAAATTCGACCGCCATAATCTAAAACCACACTATCGGTGCCGGCATCTCCAGTTATCCCTTCGTTGAATTTATAATAAATTCCTAGGGTTGTATTCGAAACATCGGAGTTCGCGCCACCGCCAACGTTATCAAAATAATTTTCTGCAAGTTGTTGTTGGTCTCTTTCCACTTTCCAAAATCTAAATTCATCAATGGATCCAGATAATTTTCCCGAACCCGCCGCAGGGGTCATCCCCCCCAACAATGCGCCAAGTCGACCTTGCATATTTTTAGAATTCAATTCCGAAACAGTAGTTCCAGTATGCACATTAATATCTTCCAACTCTCCATTAATATAAAACTTAACAACAAAATTGCTACCGCTATTAATAAAACTTAAAGCATAATGTTTCCAATCTGTAAGGGGGCCCAACTGATCCGAGGATCCGATAGTTTGATCTGCAACTCCGCCCCCGCTTCCAGAGGCGATAGTGTATCTAAATGGAGCATTTTCATAATTCAAATACAGAGTAATGCGCCCATATGCAGCATCACCGGATGACTCATTGTTCCACATATCAAAAATAACTTGCTTTTCTGTAAGAGTGGAATCGAGAGATCCTGTTTTAAGCCAAAACTCCGTAGTAACACCATCATCAAAATTAGATCTTAAATTTGAAACCCGGGTACCTTTTCCGTAGTCGTCAGGAAGACCTTCGGTTTGGTATATATTAGTATCGTATATATTGCCATATTTAAATGCATCAGAATTGGGATTAGGGCTCTGGCTAGCCAAACTGGAGCCAACCGATCCGCTCCCTGGTCCACCATTAAAGGTAATATACTCTAGAGATGAAGGTAATCCATATCCTTGAGTTATCGATCCATTTAAGGATCCCCACTCATCAGAAGAGAAGATCACATAACCGGTTGTGCGAGGATACAAACTATCAAAAACATATTTTTCAACCTCCAATAGTTCGTTATAAAATCCATTCTTTTCCGCATCCGATCCATCATAGGGATAATAATTAATAATTTTACTTAATGCGCCAGAATAATATAATTCTGCCGACGCAAAGCGCGCAAATTGAATGGGATCGTTATAATCAATGGAGGGGATATAAGTTTGCTGTTTTGCGTCTAGCTGTTGAGCATTCTCCATTGATTCCACAGAACCAAAAGCTTCTTTTTGATCTTTGTAGTCGCTATAAATTAAACTTTGATGAGATGATTTAAATAAATCCTTAATGCCCATACTAAAACTCTTCTACCTTAAATTTAAAGACGGCACCTTGCTCTTGCCATGATTGTGCGATGTCGTCATATAAAGAAAACCTAAACCCATAAGAATAGCCGGCTTCCAATAGACCCATATCAAAATCAAAATAATTACCAGACACATCATAAGATAATCCTGTATGATAATCCGATCCTGTGCCATGGGGCACCGCTGGATAACCATCCACAATACGATAAACACGATAAGATGCACTAATCATCGGAACCACATCTGGAGTGGCGTTTGCCACCGTGTAGATATTAGGTTCCCAATCTTTATTTCGCGAATATAGAGTTAACCTTACTGTATCCTCAATTGAATATGAATCTTTCAAATTACTAATATTAATATAATACTGAAGTGGTGCGGCGGTTGTTCCTGTATCGTATTTAAGCGGCTCAAATGAGCCAGTAAAGTATTCTACTCCACCACTATGCCATACATCATACATTGTCGAAAGCGCTGGTGACGAGGCAGTAATCCCTACCGAGCATGAATAGATTCCCGTAGATGTCCACCCGCCAGTAAGATTATATTTTCCATCATATAATATAAGTTTTGAGCCAGAAGGCACCGAATCGTCGGATGAGCCCGAATATAAGCTCACTAAAATCGGATTCGTGCCAACTGACGGTATGTCTACGAGTCTTCCCCGAATAATATTATAAAAATATAAAGTGTTTAAATTATCGGCAGCGGGGGCCCGGGCGCTACTCAAATAAAAATTCGTTCGATCGTCTCGAATGCTGTCATCCCAACGCGCCTCTATCACCGGTCTTTTGAAGAAAAACTGTGTTCCTCGCGCAAAAAACCGTTTAGTATAATAAGAGGTGGTTGCGCCGGTCGCATTAACAATAACACTGGAATCTTCGGCTGCATATTCCACCGAAGCACTTGCCTCGTATGCTCCCGACAATTTCACAAGCATCCCATAATTATCGGCAGTTCCCGCAATCCATTTCTCTACCAGGGGGGTGATGTTCATCTCGAGATTCTCTAAACCGTCAGAGAATAGTTGCTCAAAATACTCATCCTCGGCAAGCGAATATGTTCCTCCAACATCCGTCCACATGGAGTCTTTCTTACGTTGAATCCAATCTGATCCCATGTTTCCTTTTACAAGATCCTTATATCCTTCTAAATCTAATCCAATCCCTTCTTCCCAATCTTCCGTAATTCTATGAGCGCCCAATTTAAATTCTCTCGGAACGGTTTTTGAAGTTTTTGCATTAAACATGCGTAAATAAAAACTTACTTTACCACTAGCTGGTATTTTTCCGGAGGTGCGATCCGTCGTAATAGTTCCAATTGGAAATTTAACTAAATACCGCGACAGTTCTTGAGATGCCGTTGTGCTTGGGGTTGCAGGCGTTTGTCTTCCATAGATGGAAAAAACTTCTACAATATCTGCCAAACCGGCGTTTGCGCCGGATCCACGCGTTTTCAAATTTTGTTGATAAGCACTCACAATAGTGTTATCTGCTGAAGCAGTGTATCTAAACAACATTATCTAATTTTTCCTTTAATATCAACTGACGAGTATTTTATTTCAAATATAGCATTAGCGGGGCATGCCAAATAGGTTCCATCCGGAGATAGATTTTTATTAATATCAAATGACACCGAAGAATATTGACCTCCGGCTTTATTGACAATTTTTACCTTTACCACATCTAAAATACCCGTTATTCCTTTCAATTCGGAGTATATATCAGTAATATAGAGAGCTTCTCCAATAAATGATTTGGTAGAAAATTTTTCTCCCAATGTGGAAATAGCCTTAGATAAAACCGTATTTTTATTTTCTCCTATAGAAGGGCGAATGACAAACTCAATGCCCAAATTAATAATAAAAGGATCCAAGATATCGATAGTGTCATTGACCATTCTATATTGATTAAGCCATGTTTTCAAGTTTTCCTTAATTGTGTTATTAGATGCTACCAAATTTCCAAAAGAATCCTCTGATATCACATACATATTTAAATTTCTCTTTAAAGAATCCTGATCTTTCTGGGTGCTTACCCTCTTTACCGAACCAAATTTTGAAGGCATCCTGTATGACACACTATCATAATCTGATTGGGTTACAGCGCGATTCTGAGTGGGGAAAGTATCATAAATGCGACGTTTTACTTCACTAGTTGTAGGATTAGACACATCGCCCACAATCGGAGATTCATTGGCGACCTCCAAGGAAGAGTAAATATCCCCAACAGTGTTGCTATTCAAAGATGCTAAATCTGTAAAATTAAGCTGCGTAGATCCCACTTGATTTAGCGCGCCCACAGCAACATTAGAATTTGAAGGGTTGGTCGTGCGATACACAATGGTGAGTGTAGTGTTGGTTGGGCAGATTCCCATGCTCTTATTTTTATAAAGCTTGGTGGGATCAAAAGTGTTATCCGATACATATGTTTTTCCAAACACGTCAAACGCCACTTCTTGGGGGATGGCAACGATATCTGTATCATTCAAATCTCCACTGCCAAATTGTAGATAGACTGATCCGTTTCGCCTCTCCACTACAAATTTCCGCGACACCAACAAGGGCTTCAGAATAGAAGGAACGTTATCGTTTTTATAATTATTGTTGACAAGTTCTTTGAAAACCATATCCTGTGAAAGATAATCTACTTCATAATATTCATTGCCCTCAGAATCAAAAACGGATATAATTTCCGAAATATTCGAATCCGCCAGAACCACACTACGATATCTTTCAAAATCGCCTATTGTTATCTGCTCCTGAGAGAGTCTGCCAGAAACTACATTTCCGTAAGCCTTAACGGCAAAATGAGTAGGAGCGCCGGTGTTACTTTGGCGAGCGACTACAATAGAGTTTTTGGAGTTTGCAAAGTCTACATTTTCGGTTAAAATAAAATTTAATCCATTTTGAGAAGAAAATTGTGATCCAGCAGATAGGATGGGAATATAAGACATATCAGGGCCTAGACCAACTGTTTCGGCAGGGATCAAGACATAAATAGCGACTGTTCCATAAGTTGAGGGTCTTCCGGTATCTTTGTAGCCCAACACGCGGCCATGGCGCAAAATATTAGATAATTGATATGAGGTATCCAAAAAGGCTTCATTAACATTATAATCCAAATAAAGAGATAATTGGTCTCCCACATATGCTACCGAATCCATCATCAACGAAGCAAAAGATGCTTCACTAAAGTCTTGAAATGTATCCGGATAAAATCTCTCTGCCAAACTAATCAGGTCTTTCCGAATACTTTCAAATTCTCGATTAGTATAATTAATGGGTATAAGTTTCTTCTGATTTTGATTGTCTGCCATAATAAATCCTCATTTTTAAATAGTAAATTGGATCAAATCTTCAATACCCAAATCGGGAATAGAATAATTGATATTTACACTCATACTGTTTCGATCAATATCAGAAAAATTAATCACAATCTCATTAATTGAAATTAAAGGCAAGTAAAGAGATACCTGATCCATAATGCGACTTTTTAATTTTCCATCCACACCGGTGTTATAATTTTCAAATAAGAATGTTTTAGCTCCCACTCCATACCTGGGATACATTACTCTTTCTCCTGGGTCGGTTAAAATAAGCATCTTTAAATTTTGCTTAACAGTTTCCATAAACGTTGTTAGCGTCGTAAACCCATCCGACGAATCATAAGTTATTGGTAATTTTACCCCAAATGACATAATATAAACCTCTCATTAATTATACCTATCTATTCTTTTTTCTCACATATTTGACCATTTGCGTTGGTTACATTTTTTCTCAACATCCTCTTTCTAAACCAAGGAAGCCTGCCACCACTGGCGGGCCTGAATGCTGCAGTTAGGTTATTTTTAATAATCTCTCCGGGTCGGAAATCATCATCACTTTTTGCAGGATCAAAATCTCTAGAAAGATAATAAATTTTAAAAATTTTCTTAATACGGCTTTTAGAATTTCTTAATAACACCTTATCCCACTCGTCCCACTTGGTCACAAACCACGCTAATTTGGTGGTGCGATCATCATAACTTGCCCAGCCAGCAACGGATTCAGAATAATCAGGAGTAAAGTCTAAATCCGCTGCATTGGGAAACGTTACTTTGGTTCCGGGTTTGTCGCCAAATTCCGGAATATTGGGAGGAAATAAGCTCGGTCGGTTCATTCCTTCTGCCACTGTTACTTCACCAATCGAAGATAAAAATGCCATATCATTATAGATAGCCAATGACGCTAACATTTTCGGAAGTGGAAAAATATAATTAACGCACATCTTATATACAGAATCATCTTTAAGTTGGTTTATCAAGCACAAAAGTAATTTACTATCCTGTTGAACAGGAGAATAATCTCCAAGCTTCACATCAAGCGCGTCAAGCTCAACATCTCTGAGCACCTGCTTCCCCGATATCATCGCAGAAAACCTCAACCCATGGCGAACTCCAAGTTCTCCCGCTATACCCACTACTTTTCCTCCCGCGCTTATCTCCTGAAGGCTGCCGGGGTAGACATCTGAAATATTCTTCGAAGAACTAAAAGCCGTAATATCAGCCGTCGCGAGAGAAGGATTCATAATCACGCCATCCACTTTGGTATACTTCTCTATCATAAATAATTTTGAAGTGGTGTTGCTTGTGGCATAATCCTGTATATCTCCGATAGGAACTCCTACTCTATTTGCCATTATTGTCAACGTATCGTGCGCGTCATCCGTGTGATAAGATCCAACCATGTAAAGATCTTCCCCATCGTCTGTGGTGTGAACGTGATAATATCCTACATATTCACTACCGTCAGGTAGAGTGAATTCTGCGCCCGCTGTGAAATGATCATCACCAGATGTGGGCAACCCAATTACGCGGTATTCATCGCTTCTATCGAGAGTCAAGTTTTCCGCACCTCCCACAAAATTCGTTAAAAAATATCCTTCCAAATCAGCGTGTTTCGGTTCCAAATTGGCATTCTTTAGATTACTTATAAATCTTTTTCCCATAAGGTTTAGTTCTGTAATTACCCATTCTTTCAAAACAATCTTGGCATCATCTTGTGTGGCGATAAGAGCTTCAATCTTATTTTCTTCCCGATAATTCTTTAAAGTTCTATATCGAGGAATTTCGCCGGCACGTTTCGCATTTTTTAATTCCTGTTTGAAAGAATAGATATATTTTTCTTGCATGTCGTTTATTCTCATCAAAGCCTGCAACACTGGCTGCGGGGGATCTATTTTTCCTTCGTCGACCAGTCTGGCATAAGTTTGCACACTTTGTTCCAAAAAAGTATACCAAAATTCACTATCCTTGAAGGGATTAAAAGCTTCAGATGCCGCGCCTTGTGCATCTTTAAAAGACTGTTCCATGTTTTCTACAATATATTGAGCAAATAGACTACTATAATTTTCAGGAAATTTAGGATAAAATGTTGTAAACGTTGCCATTGATTTTATCAAATGCACACTCGCGTATATACGACAAGCAGATTTTATGAGACCATGGATGCCGGCTTTAGACGCTCGTTCCAAAATACGATTATAGGGCAATTCAGTAACACAATCGGGATCCGATCGCAAACGATCGTCTTCTGCCATGTTAATATATTGTTCCGCAATATCTTTTTGAATTTCTTCAAAATTAATCAAATCTCCCCCATGCGGCTTGCATGGTGAGAAATCTGGAAAAATAATATCTATATAACTTAACCACCCTTCTTGCGGGATAGGCTTCACATACAGCGGAGGATTAACATATTTTCCACCGTAAGTGAGAGGGTTTAAATAAAAAATGCGCGCATCGTTTCCATTGTTATATTGATCTCGACTAATACCCATAAGAGCATCTTGGTTGGTTATCTTACGTCCATCAATTTCGGCTTCTGAGTATAGAGTTCCACCGGGCGAGTCGGTTTGATTATTGGCTACCACATAATCATACATCTCCGAAGTTAGATTGTCATATTTAGCTCCATAAAGAAATGCTGCTTCGTTATTGGCTATTTCGTTTTTCAAATTGTCATATACAGTGTCTGATACCAAATTGCAAAAGTTAGCTGCCGCAGTTATGCCTATTGAAGTAGTATTATTCTTGGCTACTAAATCTTGTAGTAAAAGGGCGGCAGGCGATGAGCCTACTTTTTCTCCAAAAGCTCGCGTAAACCTAGGATATTCTTCAAGCAAATTTCTAACCTCAGAGCCTTTAAGAATCCGATCGAATGTATCATCAATAGCCAAAAATTCATAGGCAGTTTCTACCGAAATAACCTCATCGTCACCGAACAAAGATTGTCTACGGGCTTTGCGATATTCTCTTTTTTCTTCAAAAGTCATCGACTCCATTAGTGAATCATCTGCTGGTAAAGACAGATTTTGTAATGTATCTATTTTTATTCGAGTAGCATCAACAGGATTCGACGGAGATCCTATATTAGAAACGATACCGCCAACTTTCTGCATTGCCCCCAAATACATATTAATATTAAATCCATATAAAAAACCAGTATCTTCCCATTCTCGTTGACCTTTGTTATTATCTCGAAACTTAAGACGAACATCGGGTGTCTTTTTCCTTCCCATGGTAATAAAAGTAATCTCTTTGTTTTGGCTATCAACTTCATAAACAACATTATACCCCAAATCAGTCAAACCAGTCAAATCAGGATCGGTTTTCCACAATGAGTTGATTCCTAATTCCCGATAGGTTCGTGGCGAGTGGGAAAATCCATCTTCCCACTCGTTGTTAAAATTCGCATTTATATTAATCCTTCTCAATTCTGCTTGTAGCCATTCAGCAATTTTATAAGGATAAGCACCATATTGAATCACAGTGGGAGGCGGATCAGCAAAAAGAAACAAATAACGATCTTCTTCCGGCGCATCGGCATCGCTGCTATCTGTAATAAAATCTACATACGGCAGTCGCATATTAGACTTTCTCTTGTGAGCAGTAAAGGGGTTTGCCATGGTATCCGACAATATCATATTAAGCATCCCCCAATTTTTTTCACCAGGGCCGTTTCCGAGCATATCTTTGAGAAATTCTACCTTTAATTGTTCGATGGAACTCCCCAAAACGAGAGATGTGGTTTTTTGATTTTCTTCCGACTCAAATGGAAAAAGACCATTGTTGCACCCGGGATCCGAAACTATGGGAGGCAAAGCTCCCTGTAATGGGCCGCCTTGTAGAACGTCGGCAATATCCTCTAAATCTCCGGCAAGTTCATTTTGAAAATCATCGCACATCTGCCGCGCTTGAGTTTGTGTTGCTCTTCCTTCTAACAATGATGCGCGCATAGAACAAAAATCATCTAATTGTTCTGAGGTGGCACACAAAGTAGGATTAGCCGGAAGGAAATCATCTTCAGGAAGACCATTCACAAAATCTTCCATGGCTGACCTCATATCTACCGGAAGTAAATTGCCAACATTGGAAAAGAGAGAAGAAACAGCATCTTTGTTTGGTAAACCTTGTCGAAACTCTTGATATTCGGTGTCTAATAGGTTGTCTATAATCGATGCTAATTCATCTGAAACGTTTCCTAAAACTGCTGAAGTGATTTCTTTTCTCGTTCCAGTGGAAGACACATCGTTCCAGAACTGCATTACGCGCTCTTGATTAGCAAACGCTGCGCCCCCAACTCCAAACTTTTCAAACATATCTGAAAGTGTGTCATCAATTTGCTGATCAGATGCCGCCTCTCCGCATATTGATTCTTTAATAATGTCTCTAATTGTGTTTTGATTCTTGCCGGTAGCTAAA
>Ga0209128_1001004_pt1 | contig 19800 bp, 24 predicted proteins | sample ETNvirnome_6_100_FD_184072 | JGI IMG/M metagenome (GOLD analysis project Ga0209128, IMG submission 184072) | Marine viral communities from the Pacific Ocean - ETNP_6_100 (SPAdes) (version 2) | ecosystem: Environmental > Aquatic > Marine > Oceanic | place: Pacific Ocean | collected 2013-06-19 | reverse complement strand
TGTAGAGGACATGTGGAACATACAACTAACATATGAAAAAGGATAGGGAAAGATGCCTAGATACATAACTCGTAAAGTAACGAAGTTCTCTTTTGTCATGCCGGTATATGATAATGATGTATATTTAGCAAACTCTAATGGAGAATGGCGAGAACTTATGATACCATGCGAAGATAGACACAACGTAGGTTACAATGTGTATGGTTGGGACTACAAAAAACAAGTATGGAATATTATAGATATTGGTGATTATTATGACGAGGCTAAAGAGATAGCCGACAAATACGACAAGAAGATGGTTAAGGAGTTAGGGATATACTGCGATGACATGGGAGATAAAGATAGTTATGATGATACATATGTTGGAGTTTGAAAGTACAGCTTATAGGGTGTAATTGCAATGCCTTGCACAAATGGCAGAGAAGGGCGTAATTGGTTTAGTACTGAACCAATTACAATCTTTGCTCTTGACTATCGATAGGCAGGATGGTAGTTGTACTTTCAATTCGGGAGAGACAAGAGTGGTGGCCCGACACCAGACACAGGCGATAGTCGCCGTGCCTAAAAATACTCTTGTCTCACTACTCTAATGAAGGGAGATCACGATGGGTAAAGTAAAAGGATGGCTGATGGAGATGGAGGAAGATGCTCTTATTATGCCACTAGATGAATGGATTAACAAACATGGAGAAACACAAAAACATGTTTATGTATCAGTAAATGGAGAAAGTAAAGAAGTTATCAACTTAGTATTAGGAGAGAATATAAATGAACATGAAGAAACTTTCTGAGAATGTTATAAATATAGAACACTCAATAACTCAATTCGAAAAAGGCAAGATATCTTATGATGATTGTCTTGACAGTCTTCTTTCCTTTGGGTATTCTTTCAAGGAGGCCGTGGTTATTCTTAGGAACACGGGCGTATCTGGCGATAGCAATTAGCGGAGAAAAACTATGGCACTGGTTCTTGATATAGAAACTGATTCGCTCAATGCTACTAAGATATGGGTAGTGGCAACAAAAGATACAAACACAAAGGAAATAAGAACATTTACAAATCCAACAAAATTTGCTGATTACATCAAGGACTACAAAAAATTTATAGGACACAACATCTTATCATTTGACGCCCCTATTCTAAATAAGCTGTGGGGTACAAATATAAAGGTGTCGCAGATAACAGATACTCTTGTATTATCATATTTATTTAATCCTAACAGAAAGGGTGGACATTCCCTTAACAACCTGTCCAGCTTAGTTGGTAAGCGAAAAATAGAGTTCTCTGATTTCAGCGAATATTCAGAGACTATGCTTGAGTACTGCATCAACGATGTAGAGGTAACAGAAGCTATATATAAATACTTGATGATGTATGAACAGCCGGGATTTTCTAACACAAGTATATCTCTTGAACACAACATACGGCATATCATTAACAAACAGGAAAGGTATGGTTTTCTTCTTGATTTACAAAAAGCGTCTGAGTTGCTATACGAAATAAAAACAAGAAGCGAAGAAATAGAAAGCAACATACAATCCTTTTTCAAGCCAAAGGTTCGTGCAGTCAAGGACGTTGTAATTAAAAAGAAGAAGGACGGCAGTATTTCCAAAGTAGGGCTGTCCCACATTGAAGATATCAGTCAATCTGTGGGGAACCATACGCTTATCAGATATGAGGATTTTAACTTAGGTTCACCTAAACAAATTGTAGAGCGCATGAACGAATACGGATGGAAGCCAACAAGATTTACACCCAAAGGTGCACCAAAGGTATGCGAGGAGAACTTAGAGACATTATCGGATGCTGCGCCCAGTTCAGTGAAGAACCTTGTATTATGGAAAACTCTTGAAACACGCTGGAAGACTATAGAGAGTTGGCTTGACGCATCCAGCGCAGATGGGCGGGTACACGGTAAAGTATTTACGATGGGCGCGGTAACAGGCCGCATGACGCACTCTGAACCCAATATGGCTAACATCGTATCTTCTAACAAAATATACGGAAAAGAATCACGGCAATGTTTTATAGCGCCAACAAAAAGTGTTCTTGTAGATACTGATGCGTCTGGCCTTGAATTAAGGATGCTGGCGCACTACATGAATAACGATGCGTTCACTAACGAAGTTGTCAATGGTGATCCGCATACGGCTAACATGAATGCAGCGGGGTTGTCTACTCGTTCACAGGCAAAGACGTTCATATATGCTTTTCTGTATGGCGCAGGAGCGGAGAAGATTGGTTCCATTGTAGGTGGATCAGCGAAGACAGGATCGACACTGAAGAATAGGTTTCTAACAAATATGCCTGATCTTAAAAGATTACAGGAGCAGGTCATAAAGAAGGCATCGCAGTACGGATATGTCAACGGACTAGACGGGCGGCGCATCCACATTCGCTCTCCCCATGCTGGACTGAATACGCTGCTACAGGGTGCCGGTGCGATTGTGTGTAAGCAGTGGGCCATCGAAATGGACAGGCGCATTCGGGCGGAAAAACTTGAGGCCCAACTGGTATGCAGTGTACACGATCAATATATTTACGAAGTGGGTGAAAAAAGTCTTGACATCTTCAAAAAGGTATGCGAAGATGGTATCAAGCAAGCAGGGCAGCGGTTGAATTTACGTTGTCCACTAGCATGCGATGTAGGAGTAGGCAGCACATGGTATGATGCTGAACATTAACAAAACTTAAATAAGGAGATATAGTATGATTATACGAGGAACTTCAATGTGGGCGCGTGTTCTTGAAGGACAGCCCAACAATCTTTCCAACAAGTATCAGGTAGACGTATGTAACTTGTCTTCTGAGGTAGTGAAGCAGCTAGAAAGTTCTGGCGTTCCTATTAAGAATGATGAGGAGCGCGGCAGCTACGTTACTGCGAAGGCGGTACGTCCTCCAAGAGTTATGGATGCTTCGAAGCGTCTGTGGGACGATACTGTTATCGGTAACGGATCAACTATTAAGATTTCGGCCAAACCGTATGATTGGACGTACAAAGGAAAATCTGGGGTCAGTCTTGGTCTTAATCAACTGATGGTTGTTAATCTTGTTGAGTACGAAATGGAAGAACTGGACGCAGAGGAGTCAGACACGGAAGATGAAGTAATATAGTTTTAGAGTAACATACTGATGGTAGGGGTTAATCACAACTGGGGTTAACACTTGGAAAGGTGAGGGACGGGCCTTCCATAATTTACATTACAAGGAGATACTACAATGAAGACTGTCGATACTCTTGTAAAAGATATCTATGAAATAATTGATTCAGGTATTGAAGTTCATGAAGATGACATGAAGTTCCTTCTTTCCTTTATTGAAAGAGAGGTGCATACCTTTTTCAGTAAGGAGGAGCGAGAAAAAAATAGAAAAGCTACTTTGCGTATGTCTAATATTGGAAAAGACAAACGTAAAATGTGGTACGACTTTCATGAGCCTATTGAGCAAGACTTAAAGCCCAATGAGCGAATTAAATTCTTCTATGGGCATCTGCTGGAGGGCTTCCTACTTTTTCTATGTAAGGCAGCTAACCATGATGTACGTGACATGCAGAAGGAGGTTTCCCTTAACGGTATCAAGGGTCACATTGATGCTGTCATCGATGATGTAGTAGTCGATGTTAAGACTTCTTCAAGCTACGGGTTCAAGAAGTTCTCTCGTGGTGAGCTTTTCTCGAATGATCCCTTCGGCTACATCTATCAGATATCGGGATACATGCAAGCGTTGGACATGGATGAAGGGGCCTTCCTTGCCATTGACAAGCAGTATGGCGATTTAGCCTTGCTATCTGTTGAAGATATGAGTACGCTTGATGCGTCTAAACGCATTGATGAGTTGCGTGAAGTTATAGCCAAGAGTGAGCCGCCTGTGCGCTGCTATGAAGAACAGGTTGAAAATAACGGGAACAGGAAACTTCCGTCCGAATGCAGGTGGTGTCACCATAAGTATAATTGTTGGTCTGACTCCAATGATGGTACAGGAATAAGAACCTTCAAGTATTCGAATGGATACAGATACCTTACTCACGTTGAAAAGGAACCTCAAGTTGAAGAATTACTATGACCAGATATGTTAAGACCCATCAGCCCTGTGCCGATTGTGGAAGCAGCGATGCCGTAGCATATTATCAAGACGGCAATTCATACTGCTTTTCATGTGGGATTAAACACAGTAGTGCCGGTAATAGGACGCTACTAGACGTATCTATAAAGAAAGAGGTGAGCATGGAACTTGATATAGGTACATTAGAAGCCATGACCGATAGAGGTATTTCAAAAAGTACATGTAAGTTCTTTAACGTCACCAAAGGATCGCGGGAGTGGTATTTCCCGTATTACGATAGTGATCATGTGCGCGTAGCATACAAAAAGAGAGGAGTTGAAAGTAAGACCTTTTCCACTAAAGGAAAGTTTCCATCAGCTACGCTGTTTGGTCAATCACTTTTCAATAGTGGAAAGTTCATCACCATCACAGAGGGGGAAGTAGATGCCCTTTCAACCTTCCAGATGCTAGGAAGTAAGTGGCCGGTGATTTCTATAAAGTCAGGAGTAAAAAGCGCCGTAAAGGATATCTCTGATAACTATGAGTATTTAAATAAGTTTGATACTATCAAGATATGCTTCGACAATGATGATGTTGGGCGCAAGGCGGCAAAGGAAGTCGCTGAACTACTTCTTCCCAAAGCAGAGATAGTCCACCTAAACAGAAAAGATGCTAATGAGTATCTTACCAGTAATGATGAAAAGGAGTTTCAGCGTCTTTGGTGGCATTCAGAGAAGTATACACCAGAGGGCATTATCTCCGGTGCTTCTCTGTGGGAGGATGTTAAGGCAGGGCCGACAGAAAGTGAGGTATCCTATCCGTACAAAGGTTTGAACAATCTGACATACGGAATACGTTGTGGTGAGCTTATCACTATTGCTGCTGGTTCCGGTCTTGGCAAGTCATCGTTTATGCGTGAAATAGCGTTCCACATTCTCAACAAAACAGAGAAGAACATTGGGCTTCTGTTTCTTGAGGAAAGCGTAACTAGAACAGCACAGGCGCTGATAGGTTTGGAAATGAATAAGCCTATACATCTGCCTAACTTTGAATATACTGAGGAGGAGCTAAAGAGTGCGTTTCAAAATACGCTCGAAAAGGACCGGGTGTTCTTCTTTGATCATTTTGGAAGTAACTCTATTGATAACATAATCTCTCGTGTGCGATACATGGTTCGTATACTGAAGTGTAAGTACATTTTTTTAGATCACGTCAGTATCCTTGTATCAGATCAGTCTAACATGGATGAGCGTAAAGCACTTGATGAGATTATGACTAAGTTGAGGACACTGGTACAGGAGCTAGATATATGTATGTTTGTAGCCTCGCATCTGAAGCGCGTTGATTACGGCCACGAGGAGGGCGGCAGAACCAAGCTCCATCAGCTTCGCGGATCAGGCTCCATAGGACAGCTATCAGATATAGTCTTAGGGCTTGAGCGAGACGGTCAGGCAGTGGATTTACGGGAAAGGCATACGACCACAGTCAGAGTGATTAAGAACCGCTTCAGTGGCCTCACAGGCCCAGCAAATAATTTGTTGTATGGGCTTGACACAGGTAGGCTAACTGAGATACCCCTTAACCATGACGATGAACTGGACGCAGAGGCTTTTTGATATGCTAATATACCAGAAACGAGTGTTTCCAGAAGACTTGCAGATGAACCCGTCTGTGTATTATCTTTTTGCTGATAACGATAATAGATCAGGACATCTACAGTTTAGACAGAACAATAACTTTGTAGGCATACGTGTTAAAAAGGATGAACACGCCTTCGATAATTCATATTGGTCTGATGCCACATATGATGCAAACGTCTTGAAGATAAAACACGACTTTAAGATAGTTAATTCTCTACTGCTGGAGCTTGCTCCTGTTGTTTATAGTAATGAAACATTCGATATCAATGTATCCGAGTATTTCAAGATAAGTCCTAAAACGTGGGCGTATATTGAAAAGTATATGCAAAATATTCAACTACTATCTGAAAAAAAGATGTGAGGTCAAAAATGAAAGAGGTAGAAGTAGACAGCGATATAGTCAAGATCGCTCATGAGAAAGCTAAGAAACTTGGCGTTGTAAAGAGGTCTATAACTAAAGGAGATGGGAATTTTGTAGGGTTCATAGGCGAACATCTGGCACAAAGCGTATACGGTGGAGAATTAATTAATACATTCAAATACGACTTAGTGTTGCCAGATGGTCGCCGCCTTGACATAAAGACAAAACTAACAGGATATCTTCCAAAACCTGATTATGATTGTTCCGTTACTGACTTCCAAATAGATTATGATTGTGATGGATACATCTTTGTTCGTGTGTTAAGCGACTATCAGAAAGGATGGGTACTGGGTCACATTAGCAAGAAAGACTTCAAAGACAACAGCACCTATCATAAGAAGGGAGACAAAGAGGGCAACTTCGTATTCAAGCATTCTTGTTATAACATTAAAATATCACAGCTAGAGGAACTATGAAATACAGATCAAACCTTGAAAGAAATATAGCGAAGGCGCTTGAGGAAAGTAAGATCGTTTTTGAGTATGAAGCTCAAAGACTTTCCTACCAACCCAAAGTAAGGACGTACCTTCCTGATTTTTATATTCCTGATGATGACTTTTATATAGAGGGTAAGGGATACTTTCACGATTCTCAAGAGCGTACACGCCACCTTCTTATAAGGGAGCAGCTAGGAATTGACGTTAAGTTTGTATTCGGCAATTCTTCAAACAGAATAGGAAAAGGGTCGAAGATGACATATGCGAATTGGTGCGATAAGCACAATTTCGATTATTCAGATGAGCGCCCCCCTAAAAAGTGGTTCAGCAATAATAAAGGAAAAGGAAAGCGACATGGATAAAGAGGACGATACTAGTGTGCCGGAAAGACTTCAAGGTATATATGAATCTCTTCCAGATGATTCGATATCTATTATCATAAGTAGAAGGTCTGTAGATATAGATGAAGAACAGGAGGAGACAAAGAAATCATCCATAGAGAGAGTTGAAGTTAGTGTCATCGATAACCTGACTAAGGAAGCTCTTGAAGGCCCGGTATTCTATTTAACTCACGGCCTATTGGATATTATTGAAAACAGTTTTGATGACGTAGTAGAAATGGGGTACTGTAGAGCAATGTATCTTCTTTCTGAAAATGATTCAAATACGCTGAATGGCTCTGCTGATATCCTGAATTTCGCTGATTACAAAAAGACAAATGGAAAATAAAATGGATACTGAAATAAACAGCCCTTCACATTATAACACTAATGTTGTTGAAACGATTGAGATTATACAGCACAGTATGTCCGCTGAAGAGTTTCACGGATACTTGAAGGGGAACATAATCAAGTACGTTTCAAGGCACAAGCACAAGCACCCAGCAGAACCGTATAAGGACTTGTGTAAGGCGCGGTGGTATCTGGAGGCATTAATAGAAACATACGGCAATTTTACATCGGAGGGCGGGGATGCTTCTTGAAGAAATGCAGTATTCCTTTTGGTCTAAAAAAGTAGATCATTTTATCAGCATGTTTGAGTACGGAAGGGATACCCCAGAACAATTCACTAATAACATGGTATTGATGGGATTTACTGAAAAGGATATCAGACGCGCTCTTTTTGAGGAGGAAGAAGATGAATAAAAAATTTATTATTATAGCAGTAGCTGTTCCGCTTGTATTAATAAGTGGCGCAGCCAGCAGTGTTTATTTTTCCAGTGAGTGTAAATACAACCCGTTCACAGGAGCTTTTGTTGTTGATGGAAAGGAGTATGCTCACGGCACAATGAAAGATGCGTGGGCATGTGCGCTAGAGGGTGGATTACCTCAATCCGTTATCTCCAGATTAGGAAAGTATGGAGATAGGGATACACAGCTTGAGGCAGAGAAGATTATAAATAAGGACAGGGAGATTAGACAGAAGGGAGAGGGAAACAATGATGGGTAAAAGCGAAACGGTACAGGATAAGCTTAGAATTTTTCATCGTGCATTTAAGCATCCCATTGGGCTGGAGTATCCTAAACCTTCATCTGTTATTGATGGTGAAAAGAATCTACGAAAGAATCTTATTCAGGAAGAGTATAAGGAGTTGATAGATGCTATCAGTAATGATAAGAGTGATGATGTACTTAAAGAACTTTGTGATCTGGTTTATGTGTGCGTTGGGTTTGCTGTTACTTACGGTTGGGACTTTGATTCTGCATTCAACCGTGTACATACTTCAAACATGTCTAAGCTTGATGCAGACGGCAACCCAATATACAGAGAAGATGGCAAAGTCATTAAGTCTGATTGCTATCAACCACCGAATTTGAAAAGATTAGTATGAAGGAGAAGAAGATGGAACTGCCGAATAATCTTATAAATGAAATCTTGAACTATCTTGCGAAGCAGCCGTATAAAGAAGTTGCACATATCATCAATGGTATTTTACAGGCACAGACACAGGCACAAAACACACAAGAGGAGTTACCGTTAGATGAAGACTGATTATCAAGCGTTCATTCATCAATCTCGTTATAGTCGTTGGCTTGAGGAGGAAGGTCGCAGAGAGACATGGGAGGAGACGGTAACACGGCTGCTTGATTTTTATAAGTATTTCCTAGAGAAGAACCATGACTTCACGATGCCTAAAGAAGTATACACTGACCTGTATACAGCGATTGTGACCATGCAGGTGATGCCGTCCATGAGGGCAATGATGACGGCAGGACATGCACTGGAACGTAACCACATTGCTGCATACAACTGTAGTTATCTTCCTGTTGATAGTCCCAGATCATTTGATGAATGTCTGTATATCCTGATGCACGGCACGGGAGTAGGCTTTTCTGTTGAACGGCAATTCATAAATCAGTTGCCGTCCATTCCAGAGAATGTTGAATATAGCGAAACGTGCATAGTGGTACAGGACAGTAAGGAGGGATGGTTCAAAGCGTTCAAGGAGCTAATCAATCTTCTGTACGCCGGACAGATACCGAAGTGGGATATGTCTAAGGTGCGGCCACAGGGAGCAAAGTTAAAGACGTTTGGTGGTAGAGCCAGCGGTCCAGAACCGCTAAATGAATTATTTCAGCTAACCAGCAGTATGTTTAAGAATGCAAGCGGCAGGAAGCTAACCAGCTTGGAGTGCCACGACCTTATGTGCAAGATTGCTGATGTTGTTGTAGTTGGCGGCGTCCGTAGGTCTGCGCTGATCAGCCTGTCGAACCTATCTGATGATCGCATGCGGCATGCCAAGAGCGGCGATTGGTGGAACACTCATCCGCACCGCTCATTCGCTAATAATTCTGTATGCTACACAGACGTTTTGGATACAGGCTCATTCCTGCGAGAGTGGAGTGCGCTGTATGCAAGTAAGTCTGGAGAGCGCGGTATATTTAATCGCAAAGCTGCACAGATACAGGCCGCTAGATATGGACGCCGGGACGCTGATACGGAATACGGAACTAACCCGTGCAGCGAGATCATACTGCGTCCTAAACAGTTCTGTAATTTGAGCGAAGTTGTAGTGCGCGCTGACGATACACCCAAAACACTACAGAAGAAAATAGAACTTGCTACAATTCTGGGTACGATCCAATCATGCTTCACTGATCTTAAAGGATTAGGTCGGCAGTGGATTAAGAATACAGAGGAGGAAAGGTTGTTAGGTGTTTCTCTTACCGGCATCTTGGATAATGCGATGTTGGCTAATCAAACGAAAGACGATCTTCCCGCGATACTGAGTAGTCTTAGGGTGAGCGCAGTTAATGTCAATAGCAAGTGGGCGGGTATGCTGAACATAGAACCGTCTGCTGCCATTACGTGCGTCAAGCCGTCCGGTACAGTCAGTCAGCTTGTCGATGCTGCCTCCGGTATTCATCCCCGACATTCGGAGTATTACATCAGAACAGTACGGGCCGATAAGAAAGACCCGCTCACTGAGTTCATGACTGATGCTGGTGTTCCTGTTGAGGACGATAATAAGAAACCTGAAACGACTGCTGTATTTTCGTTTCCCGTTAAAGCGCCTACGGGGGCTATCACTCGCCACAACTTATCTGCACTTGACCATCTTCGTATATGGCAAGTCTACGCAGAGTACTGGTGCGAACACAAACCCAGTATCACGGTGAGCGTCAGAGAGGAGGAGTGGTTGGAAGTAGGAGCATTCGTATTCAAACATTTCTCCACGATGTCTGGAGTCAGCTTCCTTCCAATGTCAGAACATATCTACGAACAGGCTCCGTATCAGGATTGTACTAAAATGGAGTACGCTGCACTGTTGAAGCGGATGCCCAGCAGCATAGATTGGAAGCGTCTTGGCGAATATGAGCGCGAAGATAACACGCACGGATCGCAAACTTTGAACTGCACGGGCGATTTCTGTGAGATTGTGGATTTGGTGTGATGAAATGGGCTGTTTTTAGCGTTTTCCATTTAATGGCCCATACAGGCCCGTACAGAGGAAAGTAAGGTTTCTGGACCCTTACCCTACGGAACTCCTTATATGCCTCTGTACGGCGCTTCTAAGAGGGAAAATTCGGTGCAGCGTATCACTTTTCTGTTTATTTACAATAAAAAGGAGTAATTACGCATGATTGATGAAAAATACACAAAGAAGATTGTGATCCGGTGGACAAGTTCTTTTTTACTTGTTTGTTCGCTCATCCTTGCTGGAAATAATATGAGCGCACTTAGTTTGATCGCATACACCGTAGGGCTATTTGGATGGTTTGTAGCTGCGATGATGAATGATGATAGGGCGCTCATGGTATTCACCACGGCGTTCTTTGTATCCGTAGCCAACGACATGATAAAAGTAATATTACAATAATAAAAAGGAGAGGAACATCAGTAGAAAATTTGCAACACTGTTGAAGCTGCATATCGGCTTAGATAATGATGGGTTCATTCGAGTAAATAAAGATCAAGTTAATATTCACAAATTAAAGGAAGTGTTTGAAGAGGAGCTTCCTGATTATGATGATTCAAATATGATCTTGAGATATACAGAGCATGTACAAAAAAATATCGCCGCCCTTTTGGAGGACAGCGAAAAGATGTTTAATCTTAAAGATGTGTTTTAAGTAGACATCAGTTTAGATATGATCCAGATCACTGCGCTGCCTATTACACCAAGAACAGTGGCAGCACCGTATACCATCGTTCTGTCATGCTCTAGTCGGCTAATGCGCTTATTAGCGTCCTTCATTGTACTTTCGAAGCGTCTGTTCTCCTCTAAAAGGCTATCGACTTTGCTTTCCAGCCGTCCAAGTACACGGTAGATTTCTGTATTATCGCTCATTATTGATTAAACTGTTTTTGACGTATTTGCCATTCGCGTTCAACGTCATAAAGAGTTTGAAGCTCTTTTGTTGGTGATCTTTGAAGCATAGATGTACCTGATGTAGCTCCTTCTATTCTTTCTTGTCTTGCAATCCGTTGCTCAAGTTTTTTAAGATTTGTTTTTCGCTGTGATGCATCTATTATTCTATTAAAAAAACCTGATCTTAAATGTCCATTTTCAAGAAGATAATCCCATTCTTCAGGGGGCATTTGCTGCTGTAGTTCTGCTGCATTGACACCAATAAATGTTGCCATTGTCTTTATGCCCTGTGCATAGTTCATCTTAGTATGCCCCTTTCGCATTCCTAACATTTGCATTAGATTAAAAGGCCCATCAGGGTCTGTTAGGAGTTCTTTCATCATCTTCATATATCCTAGCCTGTAATGATTGATAGCTGTTTCTCCGACGAAATATCTAAGAGATAGAACACCACGGGCAATTGAGAAACCTCGCGCCATCCAGCTAGAAATACGATGTGGCGATGGCAATCCAGAAATATCTTCTGTTGGCACTCCAGTTTTTAAAAGAGTAGTTTCGCGTCGAAGAACCTCTGCCCATGCTTCATTTGTCTCTGGATCAAAAAGCCTAGAACGTATATCTTCTGTTTCTTCTAGTACCTTTGTAAGCGCAACACTATCAACATGTTCTTCAGGAAAGTCCCATGTTTGAGTCTTACCATCACGCCGCAGTACTTTCGATACCCACGGATACTTATGTCCTGTGTAATTAATAGAGCTATCAGAAATATGTCTTGCATAAATTTCTCGTAACTTTTCTTTAATAAGTCTTCCTCTTGACCCTTTAAAACCATCTGTAGCCATTTCATAATATTCAAAAGCAGTTATACCTACATCATGATCTTCTAAAACTCTTCCCTTTAAGGCAGTTAATGCGTCCTCTCCTTCTTTAGAAAGCTTTGCCGCCCCCTGTTCTTTAATTAATCTATCAAAATATACCAGTTGAGTTTTAGTAAGAGCATCTTTTTTTAGAATTATATTCGGAGTAAAAAAGAAATCGTAAGGATTACTGGATTCTTTTATTACATCTCCTGCTGATTTTTTAAGAGTTTGCAATCTTAAATTTTTTACATCTTTAACATCCTTCAGCAATTCATCAAAACTCAGTATGATCTTATCATACTCAAGCTGCCAGCCGGGACTAATTGACTCATCAAGATTTTTAAGCATCGCATTTAGGTTTGGGTCCATCATTTCAAGAATATCTATTTTATCGATATCAAATTTAGAATTTGCTTTGCCACCAAATTCAGAAATAATAGATTTTAATTGAACAGGCTTTAAATTACCATCTGTTAATTGTCTCCAAAAACCATATTTAAGATTTTTTATAAACTCTTTTACTGTTTCGTCATCTCTTAATTCATAAGTCGGAGATGTACCGTCTTCACGTAATACCCACTTATTATCTCCTTGCCCTATTTTGGTTAAGTATAATCTGACCAACTTCGCTGAATTAACCATATCATTCGGATTGCTGAAAAATTGCTGAAAAAGAGCCTCATCAGAAAAACCTGCTTTTTGGCTTTGAAAAAGCGATCCAAGCCCTATTCTATAACGAGGAACCATTTCATTTTTAAAGAAACTCTGTACCGCTTGGAAAGCTAATGCCGCTCTTTCGTAATCCTGTTCACTAAGACCTGTGACGTTATTTTTAAAAGCAGACACGTCTACCTTAACTTTTTTACCATCTACTGTTATTATTTCCTTTTTTGTTACCGTTGGGTCTAAATATTCCATTGTTTTTCTCCACAATACGGAATATGCATGACCCTTTTGAGTATGTGCATTTTGTATTGCATTTTTACTTAATGTTCTCATGAGAGTTATTAGGCTACCCATTTTAATTTGAGCAGGAACTATAGCATACGCGGTTTCTTTTTCTTTTAATATCCGAGATATCAGTTTACTTGGTTCTAAGTCTTGATATATATCGTTCCTAGATGCTCTGCCCAATTCATCATCTATAGTATTTAAAGTATCTATAAGATCGTCTTTATCCATTTGTTGTAAAGCAGGTTCTGTAAGATGTTGAGTAAGCCTCTTTGCTTGTCCACTTGGCATATGTGTTTTAGCAAGATCAGAAATTACATCTATAAGATCAGAACTTATTGTATTATCGCTTTTCAAAATATTAAGCTGTTCTGCAAAAATATTACGAAGCTCAGTAACATCTACATCTAACTCATTCCACGTATCTCCTAATGCGTTATATTTATCATTATTAATTTTTACATCTGTTTCACTTATTGCATCTATAAGCCTTCTTTGTCCATCAGAATAGGCCCCGTGATCCACATGCTCTGCACCGGGAAGTACTCTTTCTTGAATATCATGTGTTGCTTTAACTGTCCTTGATTTTGCTGCTATTTTTCCTTGACTAAGAAGTTTTTCTAGTGTTCTAGTATTTTCAACAATACCTGCTTCTATTGAGTGAGAAGCCTCTGTTGCGTATTCTATAAATTTTTTAGCAGCAACATCTTCAGACCCGCTTTTTTTAAACTCATCTTTTATTTTTTTCATTACATCAAGATTGGCTTTTCTAAGCCTAACTTGATCCTTCCACACATTATGCATTGTGCTGTGAAGACGAATCCTGTGCATACGAAGGAACCGTGCTCCTTCATTTGTAGTTGAAGCAAATTGAGTATACAGCGCGTTAAATTGAGATAACTCAGTAAGTTGATTTAAGTATATATTTACGTATTCTCTTGATTCTGGAGGTAGAGAGTCATTAGCCAGTCTTTGTAATTGTGTATATATCTTAAAATTATGATCCATTCTCGCAATTAATGCATCATATTCAGGTCTGTTATTGACTTTTAACTCTTCCAATGCAGCAGTCATACGTTTTAATTTTTTTTCTTCCTGCCTACTTATTTTTTCAAAGCCTATGTTCTTTAACAGCATCTCATCAGCATCGTGCCGCATGATATTTCTTACGGTGCCGTCTTCATTTCTAACTATAAGTCCTTGTTCATCAGGCTCATATACTAAACGATCAATTTCATCGTCTGTTAATCTTCCTTTTGAGCGAAGAAAGTTAATTCTTACCTGTCTTACTTTATCTAAATTAACTGTATCCGTAGGACTAGGAAGACCTTTTGACCCTGTATCTGGATTTCTCCAACCTTTATATCCCCCATACCACCAAGAAAGAAAACTTACTTTATGATTCAAAAATGCTTTTTTAGACCCTCTTGCTAATCTGTGTCCCGGCTGTACTACTCCAGCGAACAGCATCAAAGGAAGAGCGATAAGATCAGCATACGGATTTTGATATCCTAGAAGTTTCTTGGTCCCTTCAAGTACCCCTACTGCGGCAAGTGCAGCATCTGCTTCATACATAAGCCATCGTGATTTTGGAATCGTATTTTTAACCGCTTGCATGCTTGCCTTTGAGAATGATGAAGAAAGAGCTAAACTTTTAAATGCGTTATAAGATGCGACAAATGTTGTTACTGTATGTTTAGGGTTCACTGCAAATTTAATACCTTTCGCCGCTGGTTTTAAAAGAAGTCCCCCGCCTCCCATAATTTCACCAAACAGTTTAGTTGCATATCCTAACCGAGAACGCTTCCAATCCGCATGTTCTGTTCCTCCAAGATTTTCTTCAAGTGCAGATATTAAAGGATGAAATATCTTTTGTACTTCTGCTCTTCTTTCTGCGTAATATTGTTGTCTTTTTGGATCATTTCTTTCATGACGCCAAGTTTCCATTCCTTTAAAAGGCTGATCATCCCAAAGAGCATCTACCGACATTCTGCCTAATACGTCTAAGTCTGGCGCGTGTTCTCCTAGAAGAAGCGATAATTGCCACCATCCTTCTATACCGCTTATTGCTCCTACAGATAATCCTTCCGCTATCATATCCATTTCACGGCCTAATTCGTAAACTGCTTCTTTACCTACCTTTCCTACTTGTTCTAACATATTGCCTGTTGCTTCAGCAACAGAGGGGGCTTTCCACGGAGTAACCATAAATCTTCCTTGCATATGCTCTGTAGGAGCAACAATCATATATGGTTTCTCTGATCCCAAAGTCTCTTCAGCAGTTTTTACATCCGTAAATGAGGGAATATTAAAATATTCTTTTAATTTATTTGCAATATCAGGAGAGGGATATTTCGGGTAATTTTCAAAATCTTCAACAATACGGTTTAGTGCATGTGTTTGGTAGTATCCTTGTGATTTGGGATCATTCAGCCTCTCACTGTCATTCTTAATCTCGTTAATATACCTACCTAATTGTCCCTTTTGAATTTCAAATACTCTATCACCAAAGGCTTGACTGTTTAGTATTTCTTGTCGTTGAGCTTCTTCTGAGGCTTGTTGCTCATCAACAACAGGAGCCGCTGTTGCCTGTTCATCAACAACAGGAGCCGCTGTTGCCTGTTCATCAACAACAGGAGCCGCTGTTGCCTGTTCATCAACAACAGGAGCCGCTATTTCATGGGCGTTTCCTGTCAAAATAGATTCTTCACTTGAAGGAAAAGACGTATTTTCTATCATTATTACAGACCTCCCCTCTCATTTGATTGTTTTTTGCTGTACTTCTCTGCTTTGGTTTCATTAAACGCCTTGTTCATTTGTTCATCAACAGTATTAGTAGAAGTGTCTAGCTCATCGGCGTTGTCAGCAGCTATTTTTCGTTGTTTCAAATATTCGTGCTGAACTTTGTGAAGTCTTAATGCACGATCAACTACAGCATGTTCATTAGTTAGTACTGCTTTGTTAGTCATCACTTTCGAATAAATGAATTCTCTTTCTACCATATATTGAAGCTGTTCAAAAACAGCCTGTTCATTTTGTAAGGTTCCCCAATTTCCTGCTTGAAATGATCTTAAAACTGCTTGGAAATCTGCATTGGATACAGCCTGTCCACCAGAACCACCCTGCACCATTTTAGCAATTCTGTATACTAACTGAATTTTTAATGCTTCATATCTAGCTTCATTATAAAATCTTTCCTCTGCCCTACTTTGTTCGTCTTCGGACATCTTGTCGAAATTTCTAAAAATGGATTCTCTTGCTTGCAATAATTTATCATTTGCGTTCCTTTCTAAACTTTCTACAAAAGACTTTCCATTAAGTCCCTCTATCGAAGAAAAAGAATCTACCATGCTTTCTCTATCTTCATCAGAAATTTCAACCTTCATTTTATTTCCGCTTAAACCCAAACCTTGTTTAATGCTAAAAGCAAAAAATTCAAGTTTTCTAAAAGCATTTAAAGTAAAAGTAGCTTTTTCTGCAAGCTTGCTTCCATGTTGCAATGATCTATTTAATTTGCGTACATCTCCAACTTGATCTAAAAGTTTGCTATTGGTTTCATGGAGATCTCTTGTTTTTTCTATTTCCTTATATCTTTGTGCGTGCTTAAAAACTGTTTTAGATTGCTTTCCTGATCCTCTTTGAATCATAAAAGTTCTTCCTTCACTAACACCAATAGCAGAAGCAGTTATTATAGCATTTATATTATCTTTTGAGTCAAACGGCTTTTTCCTGTATGCCTGTATTGTATCTACTTTTTTTGCTGCTAACAACAGTGCTTCTGGAGTATTAGCCTTTAAAGCGGGAATTAACCCCGTCTCTTCTAATGTTCCTAAATCTCCATTACCGGGAAGGGAATTCGTTAGTATTGTTTGTTCAAGGGGAGTAAACTTACGAGTTAATCTACTTATTGGAGAGTTAGGGTTCTCCTTTGAATATGTAGCAAGATTATCAGGAGTCTTATGTAGATTTGCGAACGTCCTTATTTGTTCATCTAATTTCTTTTGTAATTCAGGATGTGAATTCATGTAGTTATATGAATTTGGCATACCGCTCTGAAGATGAAACATTGTGTTATAATCGAACTCTCCTGTTTGGGTTTTACTTGTTTTATATGCATCTGTTTGCACAAGTACTCTCTTTAAGTTATCTCCTAACCACGCATCGAAACGTCCTAATGTTTGTTTTTTTTGGTTCTCTGACACATTCATGCCATTTATCTCTTTTAGCCCCCAACCAACAGCAGCATCGAATTGAGCAAGATAAAAAAGGCCCTGTGTATTGCTTCTTTTCGCACGAAGATCAATTGGTAATTGTTTACCCAGCACCTTGGGCAAACCAAATTGATCATACATATCTTCTCTTGCTACAAGTGCCTCTCTGGTCTCTTTTGTTTTTTTTGCTTCGGCTTTCTCTCTTGCAGCCAGTAAGCTTGCATCAGACGCATACTTCGTTCTTTTATAAGCCTCATCATCCGACTGTCTTTGCAATCTTGATTGATTTTTGAATTTTCTATCTTCTAACCTTTTTTGACGCTCTTCTTCAGCAGCAAGAACCCGCTTTTCTTTAAGCTCTGTAAGCGCACCAATCGCCATTCCTCTAATACTGATACCCATTATACATTCTCCAAAGAGTTAGGTTGCATTTCCATGAAGCTCATAGGCTCAGAAGAAGAAGGAGCGACCTGTTCTTCCTGACTTGCCCCGCCCTGTACTTGCTTTAAAAAGTCATCTAGTTCCGTTACAGCGGCTTCCTTTTGTTGTTTCTTAAATTTTTCTGGATTCTTTCTTTTCATCAAAGCTACAATATCGTCAGAATTCATATTTCCTTTTGATTTATTCTTTGGGAAATTCATTATATTGATATCATCTATTTCAATATTATTTTCATGCGCTTTAACATACATCCATATCATCAACAAAGGAGTAAGCTGCATCGCAATATCGGGAGAATACACTCCTTTTGAAAATGATCCGAAAGTTACAACATTTGCTATGCTTTCAAGATCAACCCCCGCATCAATCATACTGAGCAAATCAGAAAATAATGATTCACTATCTTCAATTGTTTCAACAGTATTGAAAAATGCTTCGTCTAAATTGTTTATCTGAGGAGGCTTATAAATAGCGTCATCTTGCATTGGCTGTGTAAGCGATTCTCCCGGTATGGGCCTATCAAATGGATCAAATGGCATATTCTATATTCCTATACTCGTATTTGTGCTTGTTCAAGTGATGAAATTAATCTTTTTACAGAATTTTCATGTTCTGGAGATAAGGCTCCATCACCCGCCAGAGCAACCCTTAGTAATTTGGAAGCATCATTAGCAGCATTAGCAGCATTTGAGACATTATGTCCAGATTTTATATCTACACGTTCATCTATGAAACCTGTTACAAACTTTTCATGTGCCGCGATACGCGCAGCCGCCTTTGACTGACCACTAACAGTCTCTTGCGTTTTAGCGCCAGCACTATCTTTACCGCTTCCGCCAAGAACGTTACCAGCGATATTTATAATAGGACCAATAAAATCTGTCCAAGCCATATGTTCTTTCTCCCCTTTTTTTGTCTATGCCCCAAATGTTTGATCTGTAGTTTGGCCTAAGATATCACCAAAAATAGTATCAACGCTAGAGCCGCGAAGACCGCTTGGCGAAGAGAAAAGACCCTTAAACCAATCACTGTTAAGAGTATTACCGAGAAAATCAACACCAAACCCACCAAGAAGTCCAGACAGTTGATTGTCCTGTTCAATATCCGCTAATTCTTTAGATTGATTAAAAGATAGCGCAGAAAGAGCAAGATTCTGTTTCCTTGTTTCTTCATTTTCAAACGCCTGATTGGCCCACATAGCTTCATCACGATACGATTGCCACAGTTGATTTTGTCGTGCTTCTGAAATAGCAAGCAAGTTTTGAGCATTTCGTTGCTCTACCCCATTAGCTATTTGATTATTTACCGTAGTCACCTGCCTTCGCCAAAGCGTATTAGACCTATCGATTGCTTCCTGCATAGTCGCATTGAATTTATTTCGTTCTTGATCTAAACCGGCGTTAAATTGCTGAATCGCTGTTCCTGTCTGTACATTGAATTGCTGTGTAGCAAGTTCTCGTGCTTTATTCGCCTGTTCTACTTGATTGCCCAGTGTAGCGTAGAACTGATCTACTTGATTCTGTGATTGGGCATTGAAATTACGTGCTGCATTTAATGAAGCTACATCGCTGAATAGCTCCTGCATCCGTGATTGATGATTAAGATTATTCGCTGTTTGCTCATTTGTTACGTTTGTCGTATTCATTTGCAAGAAACTGGCTGCATTCTGTTGCGCTGATTTCAATCGAACATCCAGATTTTGCCGGTCCATTGTTGCAATTTCAGCGGCATTCTTTAATGCAGTAGTTTGTTTGTTGTTTAAATTCTGTAGCTGAATTGACGCATACTTATCGGCATCTGCCGCTGCAATCGGAAGAGCGGATTCGAACAACGCCTGTGTTCGTGCAGCCGCCGCCATGCTAGAGGAGCCTAATCCACGCTGTAGCATGAATTGGTCTGCTTTACGTGCAGCCGGTGCAGCCCACGGCGGTAACTGTGTCCCGTCATCTAGTGCTTCATACAACTGGCCTAATTGGAACTGTAC
>Ga0209128_1001003_pt1 | contig 19801 bp, 14 predicted proteins | sample ETNvirnome_6_100_FD_184072 | JGI IMG/M metagenome (GOLD analysis project Ga0209128, IMG submission 184072) | Marine viral communities from the Pacific Ocean - ETNP_6_100 (SPAdes) (version 2) | ecosystem: Environmental > Aquatic > Marine > Oceanic | place: Pacific Ocean | collected 2013-06-19 | reverse complement strand
TGAACGCTCCAAGCAGAGTATGGCTCGCTTGCTGGAAAACCAGGCTAAAGAGCTACTACGTGAGAACAGCACAATGGCTGGTGGCAGTGTTGAGGGTTTCGCAGCCGTCGCATTCCCCATCGTCCGTCGCGTTTTCGCAGGTCTGATCGCAAACGATCTCGTTTCCGTTCAGCCAATGAGTCTACCAAGTGGTCTCATTTTCTTCCTTGACTTCACCACGTCTACCGATGGTGCTGGTCTTCCCCGTTTGGGTTGGACTGGGACTGAGGAGTCGTTGTATGGTGGTGGTGCTATTGGTTCACAGCTCACCGGTGGTGTCGACTTGACGGGAAGTTTCGCAGAAGCTGGTCCTTATGGACTTAACAATGGTTATGCTTCTCCAACTGGCTCCACAGACGGAACCGCCGCCATGGGCGCGTGGGTTCTTGTTGCTTCTGGAGTTGTTGGCGGAACAGATTCCACCCAGCTAGGAACTCAATCCCCCAAGAATCAGGCTACTCTTGATGGCTTGTGCCAGTATGACCCTGATCTCTCCGGAACATGCGTTGCTGTTGTTGAGATGACAGGTACCTCAGATGGTAATTTTGAGCAGTTGAACACAAACAACCTTGTTGGTGTTTCGTTCGGTGACCTTGGTGAAAACGGAGCTAACGTTATGCAGCTCGTTCGTCGTTGTACCAGAATTTCTTCTGGCTCAACTGGTGATACTCCTGGCAATGCAAACTGGAAGATGACTATGGTTATTGCCCAGGTGAGTGGTGCCGTTGTATTCGATAACGGAACCCGTGATTCACTTATTGGTCAGGTAACGTGCTCTGTCGCTGATACCTATGCTCTTAACTTCCCCGTCGATGATAACTTCACCACGAGCACTGCTCTTGGTTCTGTTATTGGTACGACTGAGTGGGGACTGGAAAATGAGCAGAGGATCCCCGAGATTGATATCAAGGTGGATAGTATCGCCGTGACAGCCGTCACCAAGAAGCTCAAGGCTAAGTGGACGCCAGAGTTGGGACAGGATCTAAATGCCTATCACAACCTTGACGCCGAGGTCGAGCTTACTAGCATCCTCTCCGAGCAGATTGCTCTAGAGATTGACCGCGAGATCCTTGAGGATCTTGTTCAGGGTGCTACTGCTGGTACATATTACTGGGCGCGTTCTCCCGGCTTGTTCGTGGAACGTACTACTGGTCGAGAGATTGGTGCATCTTCGGCTGCTCCTGACTTCACCGGTACTGTGTCCGAGTGGTATGAGACTCTAGCAGAGACCATCAATGATGTGTCAGCGCAGATCCATCGTAAGACTCTACGTGGTGGTGCTAACTTCGTGGTTTGCGGACCTGAAGTTGCAAACATCCTTGAGTTCACCGCTGGTTTCCGCGCGAGCGTTACCCATGATGATGAGACTGGTTCCATCGGCGCCGTGAAGGTTGGTTCACTGTCAAAGAAATTTGACGTCTTAGTTGACCCATACTTCCCACGCTCTGTGGTTCTTGTTGGTCGTCGCGGAAGCTCTTTCCTTGAGAGTGGATATGTATACGCACCTTATGTGCCACTACAGACTACTCCCACTATCTTTGGTCCTGAGGACTTCGTACCCCGCAAGGGTGTGATGACTCGGTACGCCAAGAAGATGGTGCGTCCCGATATGTACGGTCTAGTTATCGTCCAGGGTCTACTGGGTCAGGCAGGCGCTACTAGCTAGAAAATAGCGTAGTCAAATAAATGTAAAGCCTCTGTCTTTTGACAGGGGCTTTCGTTTATCTGGTACTATTTACAGGTGAACGAATAGTTCACACCAAAGTTACTGGGTAGCCTTTGAGCTGCCACCTAGTATTGCTGAAACAAACCAATACAGGGACATGATTATAAAAGGAGGGTTTTTAACTATGGGATCGAAAAGAATAGGACTCGCGAGAGTCGAGGCATTACTAGAGAATTTAAAGAGAGAGATTAATTGGAGTACGACCACTCAGAAGAATTTTAAGACTTCAGTAGTATTAAGTGGTGGTGGAGCTACAACTTTAACTGCTGCTGATTCGGGTGCTACTTGTGTATTTGATACAGCTGCAGCATCTACTTTTACATTACCAGACCCTGAGTTGGGGATGAGCTTTACATTCGTTTCAACTATAACAGCGACAGGTGATCATGAAGTTATAGCAGGTACTAATGACCACGGATTTTTAGGTGGATGTCTGATTATGAATACAACCGCAGACCAAACCAATGCATTCTCAGCAGCTACTGACGGTAATAATGATTACATTACGATGAACGGTTCAACTACAGGTGGTATTGCAGGATCTATGATTCATGTTTCAGCTATATTAGGCGCATCAGCAGCTAAATGTTGGGCAGTACATGCTACGCTTATTGGCTCTGGCAATACGACAACGCCATTCGCAGATGCATAATCTTAATAGTTGATTGCTAACGCTTATTAACAGCAAATTTAAAACCCCCTTCCAATCGGTTGGGGGTTTTCTTTTTTAAAAACGTCAATGTGTCGAAAATACCGCCGGTAATTTTTTGAGATTTTCGTTTTTGCAAAATAGAAACTAATTACTATGTTACAAAGGAGTTCCCCATGGGAAAGAAAAGACGGCTGAATTCAGCCAAAGCAAAGTTTAGCGCCAAGCACGCTAGCCACCCTCGTGCGCAATATTTGAATAGCCAGGAGGAGGTAGTTGAAGAAGCCGTGATGGCAATAACAACAAAACCAGAAGTCGTGATAGTGGCAGCGTCACTAGAACCAGAAGTCGTGATGCCACCAGTGCCACCAGAACCAGAAGTTATTTTACAAGAGGAGGTTGTTAAAAAAGCGCCGAAAGCCGCTCCAAAACGCAAACGAGCGAAAAAAGCTCCCGCTAAGGGCCGGAGAACAAAAAAAACAGCAACTCAAGACGCAACAACATAAAATAAGCTCTTCTCCATAAAGAACCCCCGCTTCCCGGGGGTTTTGTTTTATAAACTACTAATTACTGCGAGGAGAATATTATAGATGCCAGCTAGCCTTATTCCTACATCACAAACCAGCACTGTGATTTTGACCAAAACGGGATCTGTTACAGCGGTTTCGGACGCCGTTCCGTTTGGGATGTACACCGGGTCATTAGAGTTTTTAACCGGTGCCAAGGCACAAGTTGCCTATGTGTATAAAAAACTTGGAGGTGATGTAGTTGACATCGAACTGACGCCGGCAAATGTTTATGCCGCTTACGAGGAAGCTGTTTTAGAGTATTCTTACATTGTCAACCTCCATCAAAGTAAAAATGTATTAGCAGATGTTCTGGGCGATGCCACGGGAACGTTCGACCATCGAGGAGAGATAGAATCTTGCGCATTATCGTCAAGCTTGGGCGGCGACAAGGTAGCCCTCAAGTACCCAAGATTTCAATTCGAATATGCCCGTCGAATTGGCGACGGAGTAGCGTCTGCAGCTGGTTTTGGAGGCACTGTCGCACAATATTCTGCTTCGTTCACACCGAGATCCAGCCAACAAGATTATGATCTTCAAAACATAATTTCTAGTTCTGCAGCAACAGGGGAAAATGACTCAGGTGGCGCCGTTCCCTTTGAGGGGAAGGTTGAGGGCAAGCGCGTCATCGTGACACAGGTGTTTTACAAATCCCCACGCATTATGTGGCGCTTTTACGGTTATTATGGCGGTATTGGAGTGGTTGGAAACTATTCCACTTACGGACAGTTTGCCGACGACTCTACGTTTGAAATCATTCCTACGTGGCAAAATAAGCTGCAGGCCATAATGTATGAGGATTCACTTTATACGAGAACCTCGCACTACTCCTACGAGATTATAAACAATAAATTAAGGCTATACCCGGATCCTAGTTATTGGGACTTTGGAGAACTAGATCGAATATGGGTCAGATTTTATGTCGACTCAAACGCATGGGACGATGATGCTAATTACGAAGCTGGCGTAGACGGCATTAATAACGTCAATACACTTCCGTTTGATAATATTCCGTATGAGAATATTAACTCCATCGGCAAGCAGTGGATACGTAAGTACTGCTTGGCGCTGTGTAAGGAAATGCTGGGACAGATCAGAGGAAAATTTACAACTTTGCCAATTCCGGGCGATAGTGTGACCCTCAACCATTCCGAGTTGTTAGGTCAAGCCAAAGATGAACAAACCCAGCTAAGAGATAGCTTGACAGAAATGCTCAAGGAGATGGAATACACTGAATTAGTTAAGAGAGATGCTGAAAAGACAGAAGCCGCCGCAACGACCTTAAAGGGCTCTCCGTTGCCGATCTTTGTGGGGTAAACAAGAATGTCAGACAAATGGAAGAAACCAGTAGCGCCCCCACCGCCGCTTTTTCTAGGTAATAAAGAAAGAGACCTCGTTAAGCAGGTAAATGACGAATTAATAGAAAAAGTCATTGGCCAGCAGATCCTTTATTACCCCATCGACTTAGAAAGAACGAATTTTCATGAATTATACGGAGAGGCTATAAAGAAAACTTTCTTGCCCCCCGTTAGGATATATGCGTTGGTTGAATTTACAAGCTATGAGACCGATTACATGGCTGGCGTAGGAGTCGATAAATCTTGGGAAATTAATGTTCATTTCCACAAGAAAAGGCTAGAAGAGGACCAAAACATGTACATTCGCGAAGGCGATTTTGTCTTATATGGAGATTTCTTTTATGAAATCGTAAAACTATCTTATTCCAAGCAGCTATTTGGTCAGGTCAACCATCTTTTCGAAATTTCTGCAATATGTAAGAGAGCAAGGAAGGGACTATTTGATGCTACCTGATAACTTTGATTTCGCGATGCTACCAGTAGACAAAGACACCGCCACGTTAAAAGAGATTGGCATGCTGGCGTCTACTATCGAAAATATAGACTACGCAATTACTTCTTGGCTAAAAGAAGACTTAACAATAAGTACGACAACTAACGAAGGATTTATAAAAGTTCCTGTTCTTTGGCAGGTACCAGAGAGGGCTTATCAGGTTAAGTTCAAAGAAGACCTGAGAGACGACGGGGATGCCTTAAAACTGCCAATAATCAGTATCGAGCGTACCGGTATAACCAAAGACCCTGCCAGAAAGGGCGCTTTCCAGGCACACTTGTACTCTGACAAGAAAAACGGCAGGAGCGGCCGAATGGTCATTGCTAAAAAGATCGTTCAGGACAAAACTAGGAATTTTGCAGCTGCCTCAGGGACAAGAGGAGACCAATCTGGAGCGAAAAAGCAACTTTATTATCCGAGAATTAACAAAAAAGTAGTCATCAAGAGTCTTTCCATTCCCATCCCGGTATATGTAAACCTTGACTATAAGGTTACTTTAAAATGTGAGTATCAACAGCAGATGAACACCATGTTGGCGCCGTTTATTGGCAGAACGGGGCAGATTAACGCCTTTACGATGACAAGAAATGGTCATTTATATGAAGGGTTTATCGACCAGAGCTTTGGCCACTCCAATAACGTCAACGACCTTGGAGAAGACATGAGAATGTATACATCCGAGATTACAATCAAGGTGTTGGGGTATCTTATTGGTGAAGGCGAAAGTGATGATCGACCCTTAGTTCAAATACATGAAAACGTTGTAGAAATATCATTTCCCAGCGAAGAAGCAGTTCCTGAGGGCAACGACAGTCTTTTTCTTTAAGTCAGGAACTCCTTTTGAGTTTGAAAATACTATTTAATTAACGATTGCATCATCAATTACGTATTATTTAACGAGAGGAATATAGCATGGCGGTTAAAAGTTTTAAATTTGTGTCTCCTGGGGTGTTTATCAATGAAATTGATAACTCTTTTATCCCCAAATCAGCAGAAGCTATTGGCCCTGTCGTAATCGGCCGTGCCACCAGAGGGTTGGCAATGCAGCCGGTAACGGTCCAATCTTACTCAGATTTCGTTGAAATGTTCGGAGAAACAGTTCCTGGGATGGGCGGAGGCGATATTTATCGTAATGGAAACTTCCAGTCCCCGATGTACGGAACTTATGCCGCTAAAGCTTTCTTGAACGCAAACGTCGCTCCTCTTACTTATATTCGCCTTCTCGGCCAACAGTCTGCTAACAAGTCTAGCACCACCAACGATGCAGCCGCAGGCTGGAGAACTTTAAGATCGGCGCCCACCAAGGACCTGGGCACCAATGGCGGCGCATACGGTCTCTGGTTGTTTACAAGCCAATCATCCACAACTAATGCAATATCGAAAGTCTTGGGCACTGGAAGTCTTGCAGCAGTTTGGTATCTTGATTCGGGTCATATTACCTTAAGCGGAACCATATATGGAGAAAAAGCTATCCACCTTGCCAGTGGCGAATTCGACCTTGCGCCCACGGCGTCCAATAACGTTGTTATCGGAACTGATTCAAATAATCAGTTCACGGTTGTCCTCAGCGGTACTCAGCAGGGTTCAGAAACAATTAAGTTTGGCTTTGATGACTCACAAGAGTCTTTTATTCGCGGCCGCTTTAATACCAACCCTCAATTGTCCAGTGGGTCTACTTTTTACAGTCCCGGGCCCGCGGGCTCTGGGTCAGCTAAATCTTATTGGCTCGGTGAGACATATGAACAAGAATTAAGAGATCGCGGTCTAACAACCGCTTCTCTGGGCGTCATAATGGCTCTTTATGAGGCAACTGATGGTAATACCCCGGCCAGCATGAAAGCTCAAGCTTCCAAGGAAGCAAGAGCCGGTTGGTTCATTGGCCAGGACCTAGGTGCGGCTTCAGGGTGGGTACCCCACAATTCGCAAAGATTATTCCGTCTAGTTGGTCGAGGCCATGGCGAATGGCTACAAAAGAATGCCAAAGTTTCAATTTCAAATGTTCGTCGGTCAACATCGACCACAACGGATTATGGCACCTTTTCCCTCCTAATTCGTAGCATTAACGACACCGACAATAATGTTCAAATAATGGAAAGGTTTGACAACCTCAACCTCGATCCTACGTCGCCCAACTATATTGCGCGCGCAATAGGCGATAAATATACTTCTTGGGATTCAACCGAGAGGCGCCTCAAGACTTATGGAGATTACAACAACCAGTCAAAGTTTGTTTACATAGAAATGAACAACGATGTAGAGGCCGGCGGAACAGACGCAACTTATCTACCATTTGGATATTTTAGCCCCCCACGCTTTAGAGGGATATATGACCTTAATAGTACCGGAGCATTCGCCACAGCCTCTGCCGGCATCCCCAACGGGAAAGGCCATGGCCTTGCGTTGTCAAGTTTCTTCGTAACTGGTGGTAGTGGAATTCCGAGCGCTCACTACGACGCGAAGGGCCTAGGCACTATCTATCTTTCAGGCGGAACAGGTGTGGGCGCCTCCAGTGTACTGGGAGCCTGCACCGGCTCATTAGTCTTCCCGTCTGTGCGTCTACGTAACTCTGCGTCCGACGGAGGTTTAAGTGATGTAACTGACGCATACTTTGGTATGCAAACTACAAGAACGGCCACCAGCACCACTACCGACAACAGCATTGGTGACTTCCATAGACTGCTTTATTCTGGCTATGCCGGTGGCGGTGGCGCAGCTGCCACAAGCCCTTATAGCACTACCGGCGTGGAAGATTATGCATATATATTCTCGCTAGACAACATTGTTCTAAAGAGCGGCACGACCGACGGTTGGTACTATTCATCTGGTTCTAGAACGGCCGAGCGCTCCTACTCGTCATCTTCGTATGGTGACCTCTTGGATGCACAGATCAACAGCTTTACGGCTCCGTTCTTTGGCGGCTTTGACGGCTTTGATATCAAGAAGCCAGATCCACTCTATAACGCAGACATGGGCTCAACAGAGGATGGTAGTTATCGCTTCCATACTTATAAGCGAGCGCTAGACACGATTGCAGACCCAGAATTTTTGGACATGAACCTGCTAGCCATCCCGGGCCTCACGGTTAATGCCTTGACAACGCAGGCTGTGCGGGTTTGCGAAGAGCGAGCAGATGCATTGGCATTGATCGACTTGCCAAACGTTTATATTCCTGCTCACGAGGCTTACAAGGCCAGTAAGGCTAACCGAATTGGTACAACCGCAGTAGCAGCGGCAAATGCTCTACGCGATAGAATAATCGACTCAAGTTATGGTTGCACATTCTATCCATGGGTACAAACCCGAGATGATACCACCGGTGCGATGCTCTGGGTGCCACCCTCCGTCGCCATGATGGGCGTTTTGGCCTCTTCGGAAGCCGCCTCGCAGATCTGGTTTGCTCCCGCTGGTTTTAACCGCGGTGGTCTTTCCGAGGGTGCTGCTGGTATTCCAGTCACCGGAGTGACTCAGCGCCTGACTTCAAAAGAGCGCGACACCCTCTATGAAGCCAACATCAACCCCATTGCTTCTTTCCCATCCAGCGGAATAGTTGTCTTTGGTCAGAAAACGCTTCAGGAGCGTCAGTCCGCTCTAGACAGAATTAACGTAAGAAGGCTCGTCATCTACTTGAAGAAGCAGATTTCCATTCTCTCTACGCAGATTCTCTTTGAACAAAATGTTCAAGCAACGTGGAACAGGTTCACTTCCTTAGTGGAGCCTTTCCTCTCAAACGTCAAGACAAACTTTGGTATCACGGATTATCGTCTCATTCTTGACGAGTCCACTACCACTCCAGATCTTATCGATCAGAACATTTTGTACGCCAAGATTATGATCAAACCTGCCCGCGCCATTGAATACATTGCCATCGACTTTGTTATCATGTCGACGGGTGCCTCATTCGATGATTAAGATGTGGGGGATTTTTCCCCACCTTACTATTTAAAAATAGACTATAGGAGTTTCAAAATATGCCATTCTGGTCAACAAACTTTGGTGAAGACACCACATTAAAAGATCCCAAGAGACAATTTAGGTTTTATGTGGAGTTCCAGGGAATTAGTGCTCCTCAAGGCGGCGCCACACTTTGGTATGCAAAAACTGCGTCGAAGCCAAGTTTTACGGTTGAGAACATACAACATAACTATTTGAATCATGTTTTCAAGTACCCCGGCAAAGTAACGTGGCAGGATATTTCCATTACGCTTGTCGACCCTGTTGACCCTGATATGGCCGCCACGCTGTCCGACATTCTCGTTCAGTCCGGCTATTCTCCACCTACTGACTCAACCACCGATAGTATGGGTACCATTTCCAAGGCAAAAGCAGCAGGCGCCCTGGGGACTGTTATTATTACTCAGATTGACTCAAATGGTAACGAATTAGAAAAGTGGACGCTATGGAACTCTTTTATCACTGAAGTGAAATATGGTGATTTGGCCTACGGAACAGACGATTTGACAGATCTCACGGTCGGCATCGCATATGATTGGGCGAGACTTCAAACTACTAGTGATGGTTCAGTTCTTGTTGCCGGCGATGGTGGCACGGAGTTCTTCGGCGTATAATAGATAAAAAAGAGGTGTATATTGTCTAGAAACAGAGACCGCTTAGGCGGTGTTCAACAGCACGACACAAGCCCACCACCGCAAGCAATGCAAAACGAAGGTGGTAGTGGTTTTTCGTTCGTAGTCCCCACAGAATTTGTGGAGCTTCCTTCAAGGGGGCGCTTTTATCCTGAAGGCCACCCTCTCCATGGGGAAGAGAGTATTGAGATCCGTCAGATGACGGCAAAAGAAGAGGATATTCTCACATCGAGAACACTCCTTAAAAAAGGAATTGCTCTTGACAGAGTTGTCGAGAATTTAATTGTAGATAAGAGGATTGACCCCGACACTCTTTTAATTGGTGATAAGAACGCAATCGTTGTTGTCATTCGGGTCTCGGGATACGGAAATGAGTATAACACTCAAGTTAGCTGTCCTGCGTGTGATACGACGCAAGAATATTCTTTTGATTTGAACAAAGCAAATATTTATTCCGGAGAGCTAAAAGAAGGTTGGGATATCACAGAGAATGGGGATGGAACTTTTAATATCGTTCTTCCCAGGACAAAAGTCGCGGTGACCTTTAGGGTCCTTACGGCGAGAGACGAAAAGGAACTGATGAAAGGCATGGAGTCGGACCGTAAACGAACTTATGAAAAAGGAGTTACGAGGCAAATTGTCAACATCGTGACTGCAGTTAATGGGGATTCTTCACCAGAAGCAATTAACTATTTAGTTGAAAACATCCCTTCGATGGACTCTCGCCACCTGAGACTTGCCTATAAATCAGTGGCGCCAAATATTGATCTTACTCAGCGCTTCGTTTGTGAGGAGTGTGATAATGAGCAAGATCTGGAGGTTCCGCTTACTGCGGACTTTTTTTGGCCTGACCGATGATTACATAGAGAACGTGTATGAGCAGTTCTTCTTTTTGAAATATTCCGGCGGTTGGTCGTTTTCTGAGGCTTACAACCTGCCAGTTGGGCTACGAAAGTGGTTTGTCGAACGTTTAATACAGCAGTTGGAAACAGAGAAGGAAGCAATCGAAAGCTCGTCCGGTGGCGGTAGAAGCCGAACACAAACGCTTTCTGCGGGAAACCAGCCGGCACCGCCGCCGCAAATGATGGCGAAAAACAGGCAGGGTTCATAGCCCTGTCTTTTTTTATGGCAAACTATTTACGTTTAGATAATCTAATGAGGGATATTTAATGGCCTGGGATCCAAAAGCAGAAGCCAAGCGCTTGGCGGCCCTTAAGAGCCGCATAACAGCGGAAACGGAAATTTCGCGCCTAACTAGAGAACAGGTTGATGATTTAAAATTGGCCTTGGACGTCGAGCGCAACCGCGGTACGATGTTGGGAAAGAACAGCGCCGCGGGCAAGGAGATTGTCAAGAACGCCAAAGAGGCACTCCAAGGCTTGAGAGATCAAGTCAGAGAGCGCGAACGCCTCAACATAATGGCAGAGGAGCATCATAGGCTAACTTACAATGAAGTAGACGCCCTGAGCGCCGGCGAAGAAAGGCTACAAAAACGAGCCGACATGTACGACGCAGAAATAGAGGCTATAAAGACTAGGATAAAATTAGAACATGATCCGAGTGTTCGCAAGAACCAAGAAGATCAGATCAAGAACCTAGAGAAGCAAAGAGACCTGCTCATCGGAGCCGGCTCCGCCGCGGAAGAAATGGGAAAAAGTATCGGAAACGCTCTTAAGATAAAAGAAGCCACAAACATGCAGGCGGCATTTCAAAAAGTGCAAAAGGCTATGGCAGGCGGATCCGACGCCTTGGCAATTATGGGAAAAGCTGCAGCGTGGAAAGCAGTATGGGCCGTTGCGGACGGTATGGCCGGCCTGGCAATTGCGACCTACGACGCCGAACAAGCATTTAAACGTACCACTGGGGCGAGCGATGAGATGGCGCGCTCTTTAACAGAGGGATATGCCGCCACATTACAGTATGGCGTTACGCTTGAGAGTATGAGAGGCACGATGGAGGCACTCAAGGGCGCCTATACAGATTTTACAATGCTCAACACCGGACAAGCCAAAGAAATAGCCAAGACTGGTGCTGTCTTGGAAAGGCTTGGAGTTTCTAGCGCAGAGTTTGCCAAGGGGATGCAGGTCTCCACGAAGATGCTTGGCCTCTCGGCTGATCAGGCCGCAAAAACACAATTAGAACTTCGGGCGCTTGCAGTAGATATCGGCGTAGACCCAAAGCAGATGGCAGCGGACTTTGCCAACGCCGGCAGCCAACTAGCGAAGTTTGGGAGCCAGGGCACAAAAGCCATGAAAGACCTTGCAATCGCTTCCAAGATCACCGGCATGGAGGTCAGTAAAATTCTTGGCATGGTTGAAAAGTTTGACACATTTGAGGGTGCGGCTACTCAGGCCGGTAAACTTAATGCAGCGTTGGGTGGCAACTTTGTTAACGCCATGGACCTCATGATGGAAACCGACCCTGTAGCGAGATTTGAAATGATTCGTGATTCAATTTCAGACGCCGGTTTAAGCTTTGATGATATGTCGTATTATCAAAAGCAGTTTTATAAAGACGCGCTTGGTTTGTCTGAGGTTGGCGACCTCGCCATGGCCCTCAGAGGCGACATGTCGTCATTGGATGGCCAGGTAGGGAAGACTTCGGATGAATACGCCGCCGCAGCGGCCCAAGCGCAGGAACTGCAGGGATTTACAGAATTACTGAAGAACACGCTTAAAGATATGATCCCTGTTGTTACGCCACTGGTAACTGCCATAGGCGCGTTCTTCAAGATGATCGCGAAGAATAAAGCTATCATGTGGGGGTTTGTCATAATTATTGGTCTTCTTATGGCCAAAATTGCGTTGATTCCCATGATCATCCTGGCCGTCGTGTTTGCCATCGGCAAACTTATTGAAATGGTAACCATGGACGTAGGTCATTCAACTATCATAGATGTTTTTACTGACACACTACCGGACGCGTTCGACAAGTTAAGAAGAATAATAATGACCTTGCGAGAGCCTTTCTCTTCTCTTATATCATGGATTGGAAACGCCGGCAAGGCTTTGTTTAGTGATAATGTGGGGGCGTCAACATTTCTTGAGGGAGTGGGCAAAATCGGGCATGCCTTTGATGAGCAGGCCATCGCCACCGACAGAGCGGGAAGGAGCACCAAGGTACTTAGCAGAGCCGTTAAGGATGAACAGGCGATTACCGAACGAGGAAAGAAAGCTTCGGTGGCACTGCGCGCAGCACCCACAGCAGCCGCGGCCGCGACAGCTGGGGCTGCCACTGCAGCTGCTCGTGCTGGTGGAGCTGCACCTCGTCCGCCAGATGAATACAAGGTTACACTCAATCTTACCATGGACGGCAAGGTCATTGATCAAAGGGCTTATAAGATGGCGGCAGAGCATTTTGAAGAAATAACCACCGGTGCACTCCGCGGAACCATTTAGGAGAAATATTAATGTCAGATTTTAATTCTCAAAAATTTGAAACAGATTCGAATATAGGAACAATGCAAAGGGCTGCTGATAGCTATGCCAATAATAGAGGCGCTTATATTTCGTTTCAACATGTACCAAGTAAAACGTCGGTGAAGTTTAAAGCTTATATAACAGCATTCAACGAAACCTATAATTCAGATTGGGCTAGCGAAACTGTGTTTGGGCGTATTGACCCAATTTATTTGTTCAAGAACACGACAAGAAAGATATCGCTTGGTTTTAAGCTGCCAGCGGCGTCCGCTAGCGAAGCTTTCGAAAACCTGGGAAGAGTACAAAAATTGCTTCAGTTCTTATACCCGAATTACACTGAACTACCGGACCCCGGCGGACAACAGTCAGGTGTGTTTGCACAAACAATTTCTCAGTCTCCGATGGTAAGATTAAAAGTCATGAACTTGTTAACAGACGTAAAGGGGGCAAAGGACTTTCCTACAGCAGGGGGGGAAGGCAAAGGTGACTTTGATCATCACATGAAGCCGAGCGCTGACACCAGCCCGGGCCTCTTAGGGGTAATTGATAACGTTACCGTAAACCATAATCTTGAAGGAAACGATGGTGTTTTACATGCCAGCAATGGCGTCATTTTACCAAAATTGATAGATATTTCTGTTAGCTTTTCCCCCATTCACGAACACCCAATTGGTTGGTCGGACAGGAAAGTATTACATAAAGATGAAAACTTGTCCGTAACACAAGTAAGCCAACCCTTTAATGCACTGTTCCCATATGGTGTTAACTTATTAGATGGCCACCCCGGAGTTGGTGGCGCCCAGCCAGGTTTTGAGATTATAAGAGCTAGCGGCGATGGCACCGACAGTTTGAGTGCTGGGGGCGACTCCGCTGCATCAGCGGAAGGCGACACCTTAACGAAGCGTCAACAAAACCAGGCACAAAAAGCCGAGGAAAAGGCAGAAGTAGAACGGATATCTCAAGAATTAGGCTGGACGAAATGGAAAACGCGCCGCTCATTGAAAAAATTGGAGTAAATTATGGGAAGATACGACAAATCCAGAATTTTAACAAACAATAGCGAATATTATAAACCGCTAAGAGAAAAAAGAGGTGTTAGTGTCTTAAGACATTATGAAACGCCGGCATTTACCAATCCAACAGTTGCTCAGCGCACGAGCCTTACAACAAACGCACATATTTGGAAATACGGAGATCGTTTATATAAACTAGCTAGTCAGTATTACGGAGAGCCTCGTTATTGGTGGGTGATAGCGTGGTACAACGGTCTTCCTGCTGAAACAGAAATAGAAAATGGTAGCGTGATATACATTCCTGTAAACGTTGCAAACGCACTTAAAGTGCTAGGAGCAGTGTAAAATGGTAATGGTGTTAACGCCAGCTGAGAAAGCCGCCCTGGCCGCTTCCCGGGCCGCGCAGAAAACTGCCAAGATAAAGGCGGACCAAGAAACGCTAAAAACTGCTGACTGTCCAGACGGCATGATAGTTGGTTTGGATGTGATGGATTACTCAACAACCGTTGGGAAATGGTATAAGGAAAATTCTTGTTTGTTGGTCTCTCTTATCCAAGGGATAGAGACGAACGTAGAAGAATACAATGTACTAGTAGAAGAATTTAACAATCTGATCAAGGGCCTACAACAACTGCGCTCCGGGGAATGGAAGGAACGGACGAGTTGGACAGAGCCGAAGGCTTGGTTCGTGCCGGAAGATTTTCTTAAGGCTGAAGTTTCATGGGAAAGCATATCGAGCACCATGGATGGCATGATTGGCACAGAGGGGTACCCCGAAACGTACAATCTTGTGGGATTGAATTCTCAGGATCCACCGGCCAGCACCGGGAAAGAAGAATATGAATTTGGGAACTTTTGGAGAGCCAAAGGCTTGTCGGAGGGCGGCACTTGCTCGCTGCGAGAGTGCGGTGTCATCGAGCGAAAATACCGAGGCTATTCAAGCCAGCTAGATACGCAACAGAAGCGAGCGGCGAAGGTTGCATATACAAAGCTGAAGAAGGCGCTGGACAAGCGGTATGAAATTGGCGAAGCGGCCCTAGAGCTAAAAGAGCTAAAAGAAGACCTTTTAGAGACCATTAATGTCGCCACCGGCGCCGAGATCGCGCGAGCCGGATCCGACGCGTCTAGTCAACTTCAAGCACTATCTGACTTGCTATCTGGTGACGACAGCAGTACAGTTGACGCTGCAGCGCGCGCGGAAGCTAACGTGGCCCTACGCCAAGCCATAGACAAGCCGCTTACAGTGATATATCCCGGTACTTATGCAGAGAAGACTTTTTCCGAGCAGTGTTTTTTGTTGGCCAAGATCTTTACTTTGGCAGACTACAAAAGAAACGTAGAAAACAGAGCGAATCCTCAGACAAAAAAACTACCTTATTACCCCAACGAGGAAACCGGAAATGCGTCTTTGATGGTCGACGGAGACCCTTATGGGTTCATCAACAGGCTTACACAACATCCAGCCCAAAGCGCCTTTTTCAACATGAAAACGGAAGAGATTTCTAGCTTGCAGCCGACGATAAGACTTTTTAAAATTCATGAGGAAGACGGCGAAGAAATTCAACAAGAGTTCATGTTTGATTCGCATGCTTCCAGAAAGGATGTAGAGAGCCTCTTTAACAACACGGCCAAGCGCGGGTTTGGTGTAGGAATTAAAGACTTTTCTTTTATTTACGATGGCAGTACACCGTTTGCAGCAAAAAAGAGCATTAAAGCTAAGTTGAAAATATTTGCCAGTAGTTTTGATGAATTGTTAACAAATAGAGGAGGGTCAGGGGAACCATCCTATACATACGCGGACCTGGCTTTGAAAACTGGGGATATCAAAGTGCCAGAGCGAGTAGCAGGCGGCTCATGTCAAAGTATCGAGAACACAGAACATAACCTAAAAAAGCTGAACTATAGATTAAAAGCGCTAGTGGGGTGGGCGGTTCCAACCGGCGATTCAAGTATTTTCACAACTAAGTCTGCTTCAGGCAAGAGCGAAATTATGGATGCCATTAATGAGTCGTATGTGACTTTAAACCTAACTCCTACCACTCATGATTTCAACATTGATGAAATGGGGCGCGTTAACTTTACAATTGATTACCTAGCATATATTGAAGACTTTTTTGATCAACAGCAGTTTAATATTTTTTACGACGAAGGGGTCGCCAAGAGAGAGTTGCTCAGGAAATTTGAATATCAACTTTTAACCCACCCTCCAAAGGGGTGCGAGAATACTGTTGAATACGCCGACAAATTTGGCAACTGGAAAGAAAAATTGATCGCAGAGGGTACCATACAGAGAGATAACAACATCAATATACAGTCACTAATGAAGCGTTTGGGGGCTTTTGACAAAGAAGAAGCCGACCCCGAGACGTTTGGAAAGCTGTATTATATTAATCTCAGCAGGGAAGAGATTAGGGGCTTCAAAACAGAAGGGCCCTTCTTTGAATCGGAGACGGATTTGAGTGGGAAAATTAGTGATACTCCAGGGGCCTTGGCCAGCGTGGCGGCAGAACAAATGGAGGCGTTCGCGAACCAGCTTAAAGATGAGCGGCCCAAAACCGAAGTAGTAACTCAAGAAGGCATCGCCAGAGTCTCTCACGGTTGGAAGAACCGCGCCTGGACCCAAGAAGAATTAACTGAAAAAAGAAATGAACTAGAAATAAATATAACCAAAAATTCTAGCAACTTCGGCTCCGTAAGCATAAGTTATTTTTATGTAAGTGACTTGGTAGATGTAATTTTACAAGGAATTGAACAGCGACTGGTGCTCATTAGTGATGATAACCTTTGGGGGGAGACTTTTAGCAAAGCAGCGGGGGTTACCGGCCGTCGAACGGGTGAACAGAAATTAAGGAAAGATGACGAATTCGGTAAGAACTATGTGGGTTGGAAGGACATCCAGTTATCAGAACTTGAGAAATTTAAACAGGCATATAAGAGATTTAGAGTTTTGTTGGGGCCACTTGAGCTTGTAAAACCAAATAAAGTTAAAAAGCCCGTTGGGACCAGATTTGTCAATCTTGGCGACATTCCCATATCAACTAAATATTTTATGGAATGGATGACCGATAAATTAATCAAACGAGAACAGACACAGTATAGCTTAAACTTGTTTTTAAACGACTTTATCAAAGATCTTTTGCGGAAATTTTTAAATAACGATAGCTGTTTTGGCCTCAACGTAAAGCAAAAAACAATTTTAAATCAAGCAATTGTCACGTCTTATAAGGACACTGAGTACGATGAGATTACTCAATGGATTATAGATTCCTCCGCGCCGATGAGCACCGGAACCTGGGCCGGCTGGCACCTTTCCCGCGCACAGTCTCAAGACATGGAGCTACCCATTCTAAATATCTCAGGCCCACACGGGAGAGACACCACGAGCCCCATAGTTGATGGAGGAATCAAAAATGAAATAAATTATATAGTATTTTCTGCCGCGCGCACACAACCGTCTGAGACACAAAACGGCTCTCGCAGTGAAGATGAAGCAAGGGGGATCGGCCATTATATAATTGGGCGCCCCCGCGGCATCGTGAAAAAGATTAGTTTTTCCAAAGCCGACTCACAACATTTGCAGGCGGTGAGGTTTGAACAAGAGGGGTATGATGGGCTGCAACAGTTACGTCAGGTATATAATGTGGATATTGATTGCTACGCCAATGTAAAGGCATTTCCTGGGACCTACATATATGTAGACCCTCGCGGTTTTGCGCCAAATGCGGCGCCCTATGGAGCAACGGACGAATTCGGCCGCCCAGATGCTACAGATTTAACAAGATATGGAATAGGTGGTTATTGTATGATTTATCGTACGGAGCACACTTTTGCGCCCGGTGTTGCGGACACTAAAATAACGGCGGCGTGGGTTGCGGGAGTAGACTCTGAATGCGGCCCGTCAGTACCATCGTCAACTGGAGATGGCGCCATGGAGAAGAAATGCGCGACTTAAAGAGGTCTTTGCATAAGGAATTTTAGAATATGGCCATATATGTAGAATCAAATAACGATACCACCATAAATCTCTTTGATAAAAGAACAATTTATCAAGGGAGGGTCATAAACTCCAACAGCGCTGGCTACAAAAATTTAGTTAATTTTAATTTCGCAGAAAAACACTTGTACGGGAGGGTCGATAGATCTTTTATTCCCATCACAACCACCTTAGCCCTCAAACAATTTAAAGACTCTGCAGCAGCCGAAAATAGTATATCCGCAATTAATTTCGTGGTGGACGCGTTTAATGATTTAGCCTTTCAGTTTAAAAGGTGCGCAGCTAACAACCAGATTAAAAAGGACGACCCCTATCTCAGCAATTTAACGGTTTATAAAGCTCATCAGGACCCCAGGAAACTCTATGATGAATATCTAACGACCTACTTTAATTCCATCGCTAGTGAATTTAAAAACAGAAAGATAAGGGTTAAAAATTTTGATGATTTTATTATTGAGCTTAAAATCTTGTTGGAAAGTACTATCCGAGAAATTCCATTTACAAAGCCAGCATATATTAAAAGTCGATATTGTCCGATTAATTGTTCTGGACTTGTTGTCGAGATAGCAGATTTAGATTGTTCAAACGATGTGGAAAAAGTAAAAAAATTTGTTAACAGTAGTAACTGGCAATTTTACGTTAACACTTGTCGGTCCTATGGTTTCATGGTAGATAGATTTATTCCTTGGAGACTGGTGGCTGACATTGGCACTTATCCGGTGGCTTCGCCCATGTTAGAATACGCTAGCAAATATGGTTTGGATTCGACAAACAAAATTATAGGTTATGGCTATCGTCATGCCCATCTGTCTTTTTATAACAATTTTACAGCTTATCTTCTCAACCTATATAATAGAATAAAACTAAAAAGCTTTAGAGAGACTAAATTGTGCAACGGCAGTACAGTTTCAACCAAGGTATACCCGCAGACATATACCATGGAGCAATTACTTGAGATATACTCAGATGAGTATTTTTTGAAATTATATTTTGGTCTTCGCTTCCTAGAAGAAGAATCACAGTTCAAAGATTACGAAAAAGAAATGTTGATGGATAATTGCGTCGAGATATTCCAATACAAAGACACCTCATCGGCTCTCTTAGCTTTCGAAAAAATTCTCAATAAAACATTTGACTATCGCGGCTCTTTGAGTTATATTAAAGAACAGCTAGAAGCTGTGAGCACTACATCTGACACCAGCCCAACAACCACGGCAGGTGGCGGCTATTAAATGGAGTTAAATTGATATTTCAGACGCTTGACGACAAAACGGAATGTGTCGGAGTATATACGGATGGTCAGTTATATTTTGAGGACTGGCCCGATGACCTCACGCAGACTTGGAGGCATACAGGCTTTTTGAAAGATGCCGACATAGAATATGCCTCTCTTTACTGCGATGGCTTGAGCTTGGAACGTGCAGCACCAGAAAGCTTGCAGGAGCCCCTGAAGAAAGCACAGCGAAGGATGAAGGCGTACGCGCAGTCGTTCAGAATAGCCAAGATTAACATGCGAGAGCATTGCATCTTTGACTTGGTGCCACAAGATTTCCTCAAGGAATTCTGCGAGATCAAAAATCAAATCACAGAACACGTATTAACCACATATGAGAAACCGCCGTGTTATGATCACCTAAATAGAGTTTCAAAGCTTCTTTACAAGATAAAGTACCAGAACTTGAACCTCAATGCTGCCGAATGCAAGAGCCTGTTCTATAACACCCCTTCTCGTGCTATGGCACAAAAACTACTTGACGGACCGGATTATATCAGCTACAATATATTTGGAACCATCACAGGAAGGCTGACTACCTACCCTGAGTCGTTTCCTGTTCTCACGTCTCAGCGTGGGTTTCGACAGCTGCTCAAACCACAGAACGATTGGTTTTTGTCGCTGGACTACAATGGAGCGGAAATCAGAACTTTGATCGGACTTTCAAAAGAAGCCCAGCCATCAGAGG
>Ga0209128_1001000_pt1 | contig 19840 bp, 14 predicted proteins | sample ETNvirnome_6_100_FD_184072 | JGI IMG/M metagenome (GOLD analysis project Ga0209128, IMG submission 184072) | Marine viral communities from the Pacific Ocean - ETNP_6_100 (SPAdes) (version 2) | ecosystem: Environmental > Aquatic > Marine > Oceanic | place: Pacific Ocean | collected 2013-06-19 | reverse complement strand
AATTTAATTCTAATATGGCAATATCTGTGGAATACGATTTAGAATACTGATGAATAGTATATATGATTTTATTATTAAACCTTTAGGTGAAAGATATGATAATGAAAAGAAAATAGGGGATAAAACTCTCATAACAAATACTAAAATAGAGGATTTTAAATCTGTTAATAACAGGGCTATAGTTATTTCTACACCATCAGTATACAGTGGAGATATAGATAGGGGAACTGAAGTTGTAGTGCACCATAATATATTTAGAAGGTTTTATAACATGAAAGGTAGGGAAAAGAATAGCCGTTCATATTTCAAAGGTGGTATGTATTTTTGTAGTCCTGATCAGTTATACATGTATAAGCAATACGGTAAATGGAAAAGTTTTATGGATAGATGTTTTATAAAACCTATTAAGAGTAGATCGTTTATGGCATCTGAAATAACTGAACCCTTAATAGGTATTGTAAAATATGACAATACTGTCTTAAATGATCTAGGAATCACAAATGGGATGATTGTAGGTTTTAAACCGGATTCTGAATTTGAGTTTGTTATAGATGGGGAACTTTTATATTGTATGAAATCAAATAACATCGTGATAAAACATGAACATCAAGGAGACGAAGAAGAATATAATCCAAGCTGGACAGGTAGCAGTTAAAGAATTAATTAAAGTAGCTAAAGAACCTATTGTAGATAGTGGTGATGACGTATCAGCTGATAGACTTAAAAATGCTGCTGCTACAAAAAAACTCGCTATCTTTGATGCTTTTGAAATATTAAATCGTATTGAAGATGAGAAGAGAATGCTGGAAGAAAAACCTAAAGAAGAAAAGAAAGAAGAAAAAGCTTTTAGGGGTTTTGCTGAAGGAAGGAGTAGATCATGAGTTATGAACAAAATCTTTATAAAATTTTACCGGATGACTATGTTAACCCTAAAATACTTAAGAAAAATAATAGAAATAAGAAATGGGAGTATGGTTATAACGCGGATTATGATTTCATTGTAATAAGTAAAACTGGGGAAATTGGACAAATCTACGACATTCAAAACCTTAAAATCGCATTACCAAAACAGAAAGATGTTTTTAAAAGATCCACCAAAGTCGAAGAGCAGTATTGGGAACCAGACGAATATTCCAAAGAACTCTCGCGAATAAAAAATGTATTTGATTGGGACAACTATCCTCAAGAGTTTAAAGATAAATACTACGATTATATAGATGGAGAATTTCAAAGACGTGATGAAGGTTATTGGTTTTATAATAATGGCACCCCTACTTATATTAGTGGTTCTCACTATATGTACTTACAATGGACTAAAATCGATGTGGGTAAACCCGATTACAGGGAATCCAACCGGCTTTTCTATCTTTTTTGGGAAGCTTGCAAAGCTGATAAAAGATGCTATGGTATATGTTATCTAAAGAATAGACGATCAGGGTTTTCTTTTATGGCATCATCAGAGTTAGTTAATATAGCTAGTATGTCTAGCGATTCTAGATTTGGTGTATTATCTAAAACTGGATCTGATGCTAAGAAGATGTTTACAGATAAGGTTGTACCTATAAGCGTTAACTATCCCTTCTTTTTTAAACCGATTCAAGATGGTATGGATCGACCTAAAACAGAGTTGGCATACAGAGTGCCAGCTTCAAAACTCACTAGAAGAAAACTAGAAGCTAACGAGAAGTTACAAGATATAGTTGGATTAGATACTACTATAGATTGGAAGAATACCGGAGATAATTCATATGATGGTGAAAAACTCAAGTTATTAGCACATGATGAATCTGGTAAATGGGAGAGACCAGATAATATATTAAACAACTGGAGAGTTACTAAAACTACTATGAGATTAGGTAGTAGAATAGTTGGGAGATGTATGATGGGGAGCACTTCTAATGCTTTAGATAAAGGGGGAGGCAATTTTAAGAAATTATATAATAATTCAGATGTCACTAATAGAAATCGCAATGGCCAAACAAGCTCGGGATTATATTCTTTGTTCATACCTATGGAATGGTCCTACGAAGGATATATTGATACTTATGGCATACCTGTCTTCGATACGCCACGAGATCCAGTTAAAGGGATTGACGGACAGTTAATAGATATAGGGGTTATAAATTACTGGGAGAATGAAGTTGAAGGTTTGCGAAGTGATCAAGATAGTTTAAATGAATTCTATAGGCAATTCCCCAGAACTGAGCAACATGCATTTAGAGATGAAACTAAAGAATCGTTATTTAATCTAGTTAAGATATATGAACAGATAGATTATAATGATGGTATAAATAATGCTGCTAACGTAACAAGAGGTAACTTTCAATGGAGTAGCGGTATTAGAGATACAAGTGTAATATTCGTTCCGGATAAAAACGGTAGATTTAAAATATCATGGGTTCCACCTAAAAACTTACAAAATCGAGTGATATTAAAGAATGGAGTTAAATATCCTGGTAATGAACATATTGGGGCATTTGGATGTGATAGTTATGATATATCTGGTACTGTTGATGGAAAAGGATCAAATGGATCACTACACGGATTAACCAAATTTAGTATGGAAGATGCTCCACCTAATCATTTCTTTTTAGAATATATAGCAAGACCTCAAACTGCTGAAATATTCTTTGAAGAAGTTTTGATGGCTTTAATATTTTATGGTATGCCACTACTCTGTGAAAATAATAAACCCAGATTACTTTATTACTTAAAAAGAAGGGGGTATAGAGGTTTTTCCATGAATCGCCCAGATAAAATATGGAATAAATTATCAGTGACTGAAAGAGAGATTGGTGGAATACCGAACTCAAGTGAAGATATAAAACAATCTCATGCAGCGGCTATAGAATCTTATATAGAAAATTATGTTGGATTAAAAGAAGATGTATATGGTGATATGTATTTTCAAAGTACATTGGAAGATTGGGCACAATTTGATATAAACAAAAGAACTAAGCATGATGCCTCTATAAGTTCTGGTTTAGCTATAATGGCTTGTAATAAAAATCGCTATAGACCGATACCACATTCAAATAGTAAACCTATTAGATTAGATATCAAACAGTATGACAATGAAGGATATATTTCAAAAATAATAAGATAAATGATTTATACTAGCACTAATAGCACGTTTCCTGATCAGGTAGTACCTGATGCTGAGAAAGCTACATTGGAATATGGATTAAGAGTTGCTCGCGCGATAGAAGGTGAATGGTTTTTAAACTATAGAGGAGGTGGGTATAGATTTATGAATAACTATACTAATTTTCATAATTTAAGGTTATATGCAAGAGGAGAACAACCAATTCAAAAGTACAAAGATGAACTCTCTATAAATGGTGATTTATCGTATCTTAACTTAGATTGGAAACCAGTTCCAGTAATTCCTAAGTTTGTAGATATAGTTGTTAATGGAATTTCACAAAGAAGTTATGAAGTAAAAGCATTTGCCCAAGATCCAGAGTCTAGACAAAAAAGAACTAGGTATGCAGAACGTATTATTAGGGACATTCAACTAAAAGAGTATAATGATGCAGTAAAAGAAATGTGGGGAATTGATATAAGAGAAAGCGATCAAGGACCTAATACTCCACAAACGATGAAAGATTTATCTGCTCACATGCAGTTAGATTATAAACAAGCTATAGAACTTGCAGAGGAAGAACTTATAGATCAAGTTTTAGAAAAAAATAAATATCATTTAATAAGGAAAAGATTAAATTATGATTTAACCATACTAGGTATAGCTGCTGTAAAAACTAACTTTAATAAATCAGAGGGTATAAAGATTGATTACGTTGATCCAGTTAATTTAGTATATTCATATAGTGAAGATCCTAATTTTAATGATCTATATTATGTAGGAGAGGTAAAAAGTGTTAGTTTAGTAGAATTAAAAAGACAATTTTCTCATTTAACAGCTGAAGAACTAGCGGAAATTCAAAAGTACCAAGGTAATAATAGTTACTCTAGGAATTGGAATGGGAGAGTAGACAATCAAACTGTACAAGTATTATACTTTGAATGGAAGACATTTACAAACCAAGTATTCAAAATAAAACAAACTGATCAAGGTTTAGAAAAAGTATTAGAAAAAACAGATATATTTGATCCACCACCAAGTGATAATTTCAAGAGGGTTTCAAGATCAATAGAAGTACTGTATACAGGCGCTAAAATACTAGGTCATCCAAAAATGTTGGATTGGAGAGAAGCACAAAATATGACAAGACCAAGTGCTAATACTGTAAAAGTAAATATGAATTACAGTATAGTAGCGCCTAGAATGTATCGAGGAAGAATTGAATCTTTAGTGGGTAGAATAACTAGTTTTGCTGATATGATTCAATTATCACATCTAAAGTTACAGCAAGTAATGTCTAGAATTGTACCAGATGGTGTGTATTTAGATATGGATGGTTTAGCTGAAGTAGATCTTGGTAATGGTACTAACTACAACCCAGCGGAAGCATTAAATATGTATTTCCAAACAGGTAGTATAGTAGGTAGATCATTGACACAAGATGGTGAATTAAATCATGGTAAAGTACCAATACAAGAACTTCAAACGTCAAGTGGTGGTAGTAAAATACAATCATTAATTCAAACTTACCAGTACTATCTTCAAATGATAAGGGATGTAACCGGGTTAAATGAAGCTAGAGATGCCAGCACCCCGGATAAAGATGCTTTAGTAGGATTACAAAAACTTGCTGCTGCAAATTCAAATACCGCAACTAGACATATACTGCAATCAAGTTTATATTTAACATTAAAAACATGCGAAAATATAGCCTTGCGAGCAGCTGATGCATTAATGTTTCCATTAACAAAAGAAGCATTACAAGATAGTATTTCCACTTATAATGTTGCTACGTTAGACGAGATTATAGCATCTAATCTTCATGACTTTGGAATATTTTTAGAACTAGAACCGGATGAAGAAGAAAAAGCCATGTTAGAGCAAAATATTCAAACGGCACTTAGAACTGACTCTATTACATTAGAAGATGCTATAGATATAAGGAACATTAGCAATCTAAAATTAGCTAATGAGTTGTTGAAGAAAAGAAGAAAGCAAAGAGAAGATAAGCAACAAGCGGATTCACAAGCTATGGTACAAGCGCAAGCACAGGCTAATGCACAACAGGCAGAACAAGTAGCAATGTATGAAGTTCAAAAACAACAAGCCTTAGCAGAGACGCAGTTACAAATAGAGCAAGGAAAGTCTCAATTTGAAATGAATAGAATGCAGCAGGAAGCTCAGATAAAGATGCAATTGATGGACAGGGAATTTCAATATAACTTACAATTAGCAAGGGCGCAAGGACAAGCTAAGCAGTCGGAAGAAGCTTATAAAGAAGATAGAAAAGATAAAAGGAGTAAAATGCAAGCGACACAGCAGAGTGAACTTATAGATCAAAGAAAAAATGACTTATTACCAAAGAATTTTGAATCAGCTGGATTCGATAACTTAGGTGGTTTTGGTTTAGAACAATTTGAACCGAGATAAATTTTAATAATTATATAATATCTTATAATGGAAAAGGAAACAGAAGTAGTAAAAGAAGAGGGGACTTTTAAAATGAAAAAGAAACCTAAAATGAAAAAATTAATGAAAAAAGATAAACCTGTTAAATTAGATTTATCTAAAAAACCAGAGGAGAAAACAGAAGATGCCATTCAAGAGCCAGTCGCAGAAGAAGTTGTGTTACAGCCTGATGCACAAGTCGAAAAAACGGGGGAAACAACCGAAGTGGGATTGCAAGAAGTGGGAGAAACACACGTCGAAGAACACACCACTCCCACGGAGAGCGAAGAAGTAAATGTAATTCAGGAGATATTAGATGAAGCAACAGATCCTGTTACTGAAGAAGTTATTACTGAAATAGAAGAAGAATTAAAAGAAAATCCTCAATTAGAATTACCAGAAAATGTAGAAAGTTTGATTAATTTTATGAAAGAAACTGGTGGTAATATAGTTGACTATGTTAGATTAAATACAGACTATTCTAAGGTAGATGAGGATGCTTTATTAGAAGAATATTATAAACAAACTAAACCACATTTAAATCTAGAGGAAATAGATTTTATAATCGATGATAAATTTACTTGGGATGAAGATGTGGATGAAGAGCGAGATATTAAAAAGAAGAAACTCGCATTTAAAGAAGAAATTGCAAAAGCTAAAAACTTTTTGGAGGAAACGAAAAAGAAATACTACAACGAAATCAAGTTGAGACCGAGTGTAAGTAAAGAACAACAAAAAGCAATGGACTTTTTCAATAGATACAATAAAGAACAAGATACAGTAAAACAACGTCACGATGTATTTAAAACCAATACTAAACAAATTTTCTCAAAGGATTTCAAAGGTTTTGATTTCGATCTAGGAGAAAAGAAGTTTAGATATAGTGTTAGCAATACAAGTGATATTGTAGATAACCAATCTGATTTAACTTCATTTGTAAAGAAGTTCTTAGACAAAAATGGAAATATGACAGATTATCAAGGTTATCATAAAGCTGTGTACGCAGCGCGAAATGCGGATAGGATTGCAAAACACTTTTACGAGCAGGGTAAAGCTGATGCTGTAAAGAATGTTACTGCAAGATCTAAAAATATAAATAATGAACCTAGAAGTACTCCTTCAGGTGATATTTATTTAAATGGATTAAAAGTAAAAGCAATTAGCGGTGTAGATAGTTCTAAATTAAAAATAAAAAAACGAAAGTTTAACACTTAAAATTATAAATTATGGCATTTGCGACCGGCGGGAGTTTTCCCGCATCACTCATACCAAGCCAAAGGAGAGAGACCTTAAGCGGCAATTACTTAAATTGGGCTGACGGAACATCTGACTTTGCACAACAATACCTACCTGAACTCTATGAGCAAGAGGTAGAGAGATATGGTAATAGAACCTTATCTGGATTTTTAAGAATGGTCGGAGCAGAAATGCCCATGACCTCAGATCAGGTAATTTGGTCTGAACAAAATAGATTACATGTAGCATATGATACTTGTACACTTGCTCCTGTAGTTGGGGTTACACATACATTAACAATAACTTTAACAGCTCCGGCAACAAACCAAGCTTTAAAAGTTAATCAAACTGTTTTATTAGCTGATAATGCAACTGGGTTGTTAACAGAGAAATGTATAGTTGAGTCTATCGGAGTTGCTCCATCTACTACAGTTGTTCTTATACCTTACGCAAGTGCTCTTGGTACTAATATGGCTGCTTTAGCTGCCTTAGGTGCTGGTGCAGTTAATGTATACGTATACGGTTCTGAATGGGAGAAAGGATCTGATGATGCTGCTACAGTATCGTTAACACCTGGTTTCCAAGAATATTCTAATTCACCAATCATATTAAGAGATAAGTACCAAGTTAATGGTTCTGATGCATCTCAAATTGGTTGGGTTGAAGTTGCTACTGAAGATGGAACCTCTGGATATCTATGGTATCTTAAAGCTGAATCTGAAACAAGGTTGAGATTTGAAGATTACATGGAAATGTCTATGGTTGAAGGTGAACTTGCTGGACACGCAGTCACCCCAGCTAGTTGGGTTGCTACCAATGTCTTGAAAGGTACAGAAGGTTTATTCGCAGCAATTGGACAAAGAGGAAACGTCTATAACGGTTTCGCTGGTGCTGCTGGCCCTGGCGCAGGTGCTATGGCAGATTTTGATGCTATATTAAATCAATTAGACAAGCAAGGAGCTATTGAAGAAAATATGCTTTTCTTAAGTAGACAAACTGCTTTGGATTTTGATGATATGATCGGAGCTATGGCTGGTGGAGGTTATGCTTCTGCTGCTTCTGCTTCTTATGGTTTATTCGATAACGAAGCTGAAATGGCGTTGAATTTTGGATTTTCTGGGTTTAGAAGAGGTTCTTATGACTTCTACAAAACTGATTGGAAATATCTAAATGATGCTTCTACTAGAGGTATGTCCTCGCAAATTGATGGTGTATTAATTCCAGCTGGAACCACTACAGTTTATGATCAAATGCTTGGGGTGAATATAAGACGTCCATTCTTACATGTACGATACAGAGCTTCTGAAACAGAGGATAGAAGATACAAAAACTGGATCACTGGTTCAGTTGGCGGAGCTTATACCGATGGTGTAGATGCTATGACAGTACACTTTCTATCAGAAAGATGTTTAGTAACACAGGCGGCTAATAACTTCGTGTTATTTCAAACTGTATAATTATTAACATTTAAAAGATAGAAATTATGGCACTTATAAATTTCACAAACCCAAACACAAGTACATCAGAATTATCTGGTACTGTGCAAACTGGTAATATTATAGTGGATGTTGACGTTCCTATACTTATCTCTGGTTATTCCGATAGTAATTCGTTATCATCGTTTGATCTTGCTATTCAAGATCCTACTGGTGGTGCACTTACAACTCTTCAAATTCAATTTGATGGTGATATGGGAGCTACGCTTCCTCAAGCTGCTATTGATGCTTTTAATGCAACTTTAGAAGCTAGTGTGGCAGATCCATATCATATTCCTAAATTTGCTAGTGTAAATGTTCCAGGTGATGCGCTTTATACAATCACGGGTATTAGAATATCATAGATTATAACTAACAAGACCTCTTTAATTAGAGGTCTTTTTTAACTATTTATATTATATTATATCATGAAAGAAGTAAAAGAAAAGAAATCTACGAAAGTAGAGACTGAAAAAGCTCCCGTTGTAAAAGACACTTGGGAGTATAAAGATAGAACTTACTATTTAACTAGTGGTAAAGAACCGTTAACATTTACTATACCAGCAAGACATACTCGAAGATATCCTTTAGTTTGGTTTGATCCAGAAAGAGGTTATGAGAGAGAATTAAGATATGCTACAAATCAAAAAAGTATCTTTGTAGATGAGCAAGAAGGACCTGCAACTTTAAAACACGTCGTGTTTGAAAATGGTACTTTACATGTTCATAGTACAAAAAGAAATTTACAAGAATTTTTAGCAGTACATCCTTTTAATAATGTTTTGTTTAAGGAATTAGATCATCACGTAGTAGCAACTAACCAACTAGAAGATTTAGAATTAGAAATACATGCAATGAATGCTGCTAGTACTATTGATATAGATCAAGTTGAAGCTATTTTAAGGGTCGAAGTAGGATCTAGAGTAACTAACATGAGTTCTAAAGAACTTAAAAGAGATGTATTATTATTCGCTAAGAAAAATCCAGCTTTATTCCTAGAGTTAGCTAATGATGAGAATGTTGTTCTTAGAAATTTTGGTATTAGAGCAACTGAACTTAATATTATAAATCTAGCAAATGATCAAAGAACCTTTAAATGGGGTAGTAATGGTAGGAAGTTAATGACTGTACCTTTTGATGAAAATCCATATTCAGCGTTAGCTGCATGGTTTAAAACAGATGAAGGGTTAGAGGTTTACAGATCAATAGAGAAACGGCTATCTTAAAAATAACATTTAACATGTGATTATAATAAAGGCGGCAATGCGCCGCCTTTTTTACTATAAAAATATTGATATGGTTAACGTAGATACTGTCTATAAAACGGTGTTATATATACTCAATAAAGAACAAAGAGGTTATATAACTCCAGATGAATTTAATAGGTTAGGAACTCAGGTACAACGAGAGATATTTGAGCAATACTTTGAAGAATTAAATCAACAATTACGTATTCCTCAAAATGACAATGAGTACGCTAATCGTATAAAAAATCTAGAAGAAAAAATAGATATATTTAAAACATTTGCATCATGTACTGGTGCTAATCCATTTACTCTGCCGACTGATGTTCATCGGTTAGGCACCCTTATTTATAATACAACTGAGAAAGAAATACAACCCGTAGAACGTAACGAGTATTTCCTACTCAATAAATCTCCACTTACAAAACCCACAACTTCATATCCGGTATATATACTAGAAGGAACAGGTACACCGTCAGCAGCTCCTAGTGATGTTACGGTATTTCCAAATGCTATAACTTCTAATGTAGACGCTTACTATATAAAAGCACCAGCTAATCCAAGATGGGGATTCTATGCTGGTAGTTTAGGACAATATTTATATGATGATAATACATATGTTTCAACAGGGTTAAATGTAGGAACTGATATTTTAACGAGTTCAATAACAACAAATCCTACTGGTATAGTACCAGATGGCACATACGCTAATTTAACTACATTTTCAGCACCAATAAATCCAGCAACGATATCAGCAGAGGTCGCTGGTGGTACAGTAACCTCTATAGACATAACAACATCTGGTTCTGGTTATAGTGCAGGTGATGTTTTAACTATCTCTTCAGGACAATTTACAGGTGCTCCTACTAGTGATTTAATAATTACTCTTACTGCTGCAAATTTAATGTCTGGTTCTACTTACGGTTCAACTCAATTTGAACTACACCCATCTGAACAAGTTAATCTAATTTTAAATATATTAATATACTCTGGCGTTATTATACGAGACCCAAGTATTATACAAACAGCTGCACAAATGGTTCAACAAGACGAAGCATTAGAAAAAAGTTAATAAGATATGGCAATACTAACAGAAACTAACGAGCAATACTACGCGGGACAACAAGCATTTATAGGTGGACTTGGAGTTGTTGATTTTATATGGACTGGGGATATACCTTTAGTGGGTACTGTTGATGGGACTTCACATGCTAATTTTACAGTTAGTGTTGATAATGTAGATGTAAATGAAGGTACAGATTATACATTATCTTCAGATAATAATGTTCAATTCATGGTAGCACCTACTCTAGGTCAAGTTATCGTAATACAATTGCATGACCCTGCATTATGGAACAATTACGGTAAATATGCTTATGTAACATTAGATGATGTCATAAACAACTTTCTAGTAGCCTATGTAGGAGCAGGGAAACTAATACCAAATGTTAAAAGAACAGATGTTATGTTTCATGCTAAACGCGGTTTGCAAGAGTTTAGTTATGATACGTTAAAGAGCATTAAATCTCAAGAACTAACAATTCCACCAAGTTTATCTGTGATAATACCACAAGACTATGTAAATTATGTAAGGTTATCTTGGATAGATGATTCAGGTGTTAAAAGGATTATCTACCCAACTACCTTAACTAGTAACCCATATAATGTACCTGCTCAAGACGCTGTTGGAATACCGACTCAAGATGATTTAGGAGCTAATTTAGAAGGTACCTCTCAAACAAATGAAAAATGGGAGACAATTAATCAGACGGATATTAGTGGTTTAGCGAGTTATACTAATATTTATTATTGGACATGGGAAAAATTAGCTTATGGACGAAGATATGGATTAACACCAGAAATATCACAGGGTAATGGTTGGTTTACTATAGATGAGAGAGAAGGTAAGTTTTCTTTTAGTAGCAATTTGGCATCAAAATTAATAATACTAGAATATATATCAGATGGTTTAGCACTTGATTCAGATACAAAGATACCTAAGTTAGCAGAAGAAGCTATTTATATGCATATAGCATACGCTATATTGGCTGGGAGATCTGGTGTACAAGAGTATATAGTACATAGATTTAAGAAGGATAGAAGAGCAGCCCTTAGGAATGCCAAAATAAGGTTATCTAACATTAAGTTGAGTGAAATAGTACAAGTAATGAGGGGTAAATCTAAACAAATAAAACACTAGAATCAGATGGCTGAAACTAAGAATAACTTTATCAAGTCTAAAATGAATAAGGATCTAGACGCTAGACTAATTCCACCAGGCGAATATAGGGATGCTGAAAACGTTTCTATTAGTAAATCTGAAGGTGAAAGTGTAGGTGCATTAGAAAATATTTTAGGTAATATATCTATTACAGACTTTAGTATACCTTCTGATATCAATAATATGGATATTATAGGAAGATATATGGATGTAGAAGGAGATCGCATAATTGTTTTTATGACTAATTATATAGATACTTCCTTAGATAGACTTGCTAATTTCGCACCAACTGATTCCTTACATTATATTGGAGTATACAATATACTTACAGATGTGAGTAGGCTTGTCGTTAGTGGTAATTTTTTGAATTTTTCAAAGACTCATAATATATATGGTATTAACTTATTAGATGATTTATTATTCTGGACAGACAATAGGAATCAACCTAGAAAAATAAATATTAATAATGCTTGGACCAAGCCAGGTGTATATTATACAACTGAAGATCATATTTCAGTAGCTAAATTTTATCCTTACCAAACGATAGATCTTTTTAAGAATGAAGTTGTAGATTATGAAATACATTATGCAGGAACTATTCACCCAACATCTGGATATACTTTATCTAATAATATACCAACATCTGGCGGTAGTGGTAGTGGTCTTACTGTTAATATTACTGGAGTTAATGCCCTTGCACAAATAACTGATCTTACTATAAATAACTTAGGAAAAGGTTACTTAGATGGTGATATAATATTTATCAATCCTGGGGTTGGTATTCCAGAGCATGGAGATGCTGCTGTAAAACTAACTGTAGAAATAGTAAGTACTATGCAGGATGTAGTTAGTGAGTATCTACCAGATGGTGTTACCCTTAATCCCCTTAGACAACCTTATGGTGAATCAACTATTACTTGGCCTGGAGATCCAGACTATTTAAAAGAAAGGTTCGTGAGGTTTAGTTATAGGTTTAAATTTGATGATGGAGAGTATTCACTTATAGCACCATTTACTCAAGAATGCTTCGTACCGAAACAAGATGGGTATTTTATTAAGCAAAATTACCAAGGGAGTTGGACAGCGGGTGTAAGTGATAATCCAGATGTTTTAAGTGATGAGGAAAAGGCATATAAAAGTACTGAAGTTGGTTTTATGGTAAATAAAATTAATAACATTACATTAATTTTAAAATCACCAATTCCAACAGCTAAGAGTACTCAAGAAGGAAATATTATTAATGGTTGGAGTAAAGTTGCTGATGAACTTAAAGTAACAGAGATAGATATATTATACAAACAATCTGATCAAACTGCTATAAAAATAGTTGATACAATAAAAGCAAGTGAATTTGCAAATAACAATTCAAACAATTTAGAATATCATTATCAATCAAGAAAACCTTGGAAAACTCTTCCTACAAGTGAAGTACTAAGGGTGTCTGATCAAGTACCAGTTAGGACTTTAGCACAAGAAGTAGGTGGTAATCGTGTTATTTATGGTAATTACGTAGATAAACACACACCACCTAGTAAATTAAATTATTCACTAAGTGCTTATGATAAATTTTATGAAGGTTATAGTTCAATAACAGGTGAAAAGTCAGCAGCTAGGAAAGAATATCAAAACCATACTCTAAAAAGAAATAGGAATTATCAAGTAGGGGTAGTATTATCAGATAGGTACGGTAGACAATCAACTGTTATCTTATCAGAGATAGATGAAAACATATTAGCTGATGATGTAAAAGGATCAACTTTATTTCACCCCTTTTGGGAATATGACATTAAAGCAATGGAAAGTGGTAATTTTTCTTCTTTGTTTGGTGATGGACAATCATGTGATCCGTGTTTAATAACTAATGATACTACATGGCCTGGTGATTCATTAGCTATAGAATGGTGGGATACTATAAACTCAAATAAATCATCAACAACTGGTGAACCTGGTTTATACAAAGCTATTGGAAGCGTTAGTACAATAAATGTCACTAGTCCTGGTTGTGGTTATTTTGTTTCTCCTGTAGAATCAAATGCAAGAACAATTGGTGGAACCGGTACTGGATTAACAGTTGATTATACAGCTGATACATCTGGTGTAGGTAGTATTTTAACTGTTACTATTAATAATCCTGGGAGTGGTTATACAGTTGGAGATACTATTTTTATAGATAGACAACCTGAATATGTCGGAGGTTGGCCAAGTGGAACTCCAATTCCTTCAGTAATCCATCAACCTAATGCTCAATTTACTATAACATCACTAAATGATCCTACATTACTTGGGTGGCATTCATTTAAGATAGTTGTAAAACAAACCGAACAAGATTATTATAATGTATACTTTCCTGGAGTATTAAATGGGTATATTGATGGGGAGCAGGACATGTCAAATCCTGGAGCTACATCTACAGAACCAGTTGTACATTTTGCTTTACACGCAGATAATTTAAATAAAATACCAAGGGACTTGTCTTTAGTAAGTCCTAATCAGGTTTCATTTAGGACTGGTAGACCAGCACCCGCAGATGATCCTAGCTATTATCAATTCACAGATGCATCCGGCAACGCTTTCGCTGCAGATCCATACACTGAAGAAGGAGAAAAACTATTAAAAGAAAGGGATAGGAAAAGAGACTTAGATGCGGGTAGTCAAATAACTAATGCTAGCGTTAAATTATCACCTAGAGTAATAAATTATTGTGTAGATCTTGGCGAGACAACACTTGCGGGTAATAAAAAATATCATACATATAACTTACTTTCTTCACCTGGAAAAAGTCAAGATACTGTAACAACTATAGCAACAGGTCCAGAATTAGGTTTATGGGATCCATCAGCTTCATCACCGTATAACAGAGCTCCAGTTTTTTATGGTTATAAAAATAATCCTTATATTGCAAAAACTATTATAGGTGATTTTAATAAAAGGACATTAGGGTCACTTGACCAATCATTTGGTGTAACTGGTCCCAGTCCAGATGCAGGTGTAATTCGTTATAAAATTAGTGCTTATCCAGTGCATGGTTCTTATGAAGGATCACAATATGTAGCCGGTAGTAAAAATGTTAGGGGTACACCTGTAAATCCAACAGCAACTGGGGGTAGGGGTAAAGGTATTCTATTTAACATTACTGGGGTACAAAATGCTGATGGGGATTTAATAACAGAAGCAATGGCATCAGGAACTGAGTCAAATGTAGGAAAATTAGTGGATGGTTATATTAACTTAGCAAACCCAACAGATAAGGAAATAATAGGTTATGATGATCCTGCTATAACTAATCCATCAACTCTGGACTATAATATTCATCATACTGTACACGCTGGAAATGGTACCGCACAAGTGAGTGTAGATGTTACTAAACAAGTTTGGCCAGGTAAAATGGAACCGGAGTTAGCTATTTATGAGACAGAACCTATAGAATCTAAATTAGATATTTATTGGGAAACTTCTACTAGTGGTTTGATATCTAATCTAAATACTTCAATAATTACTTACGAAGATGTTGTTATCCCAGTTGGATTTAGTAGTGGAGGTGGGGGAACTGTAACATATTCTCATAATGAAATAGGTGATTGGGATATTAATTTAGGGGATTTTGGGCTGGATGGTCGCCCATATATTTGCGGTGGTAGTGGATTCCCTGTTACAAGCAAGTTTTGGCCTGTAGACGTTACTGGAGCCCTCATAGTCGGTGATACGGCAATTGGAAAATTAATTAATGCCACTTTGGTGGATGTTCGGGATGGCAATGGTATGTTAAGACCTCCAGGAGAATTTACTTTAGCAGTGGAAAATTGGGTTGGTGGTGATAATGGTATTGTTATAAGCACTAGTGGTGATTATTATTACTATGGTTCTAATCAGTCTGAAAATAATTTTACATTTGAAATAGAGGTGGAAGTACCATCCGCTACATGGGATACCGATTCGAGTTATATTACTAGGGTACTAACTATGGGTGCTGGTGGGGACACTAATGTTAACTGTCAAGTACAAAATTTCATACCTTTAAGAACGAGTGCTAATCCATTATCTAAGGCAACTGAGACGCAGTTCCAATCTCCAGGTAATAAAACGATAGGAATAGGACCAAGTGCTGTCACCTTATGGTCTTTTAGTTTGGCTGGTGCTACTAGTCATGGAGATTCCATAAAAATAGGCACTATAAGTGGGTCAAATGGATCTGGTGCATTACAATTCCTACAAACAGCCGCAACCGGTTTTCCGGGGAATGATTGTTCCTCAAATGTAAGTCCTTTTATTGCGGAGGAATTAAAGCTCGGTCACCCTTGGACGCCCACTAGTACAAACCATTCAGATACTGGATCGGATGTTTTCGTAGTGCAACCAGTCGCGGGTATACCCACATGGGATGTTTATTTGAGATACCCCAAGATTAATCCTATACCCTGGCTACCTCTGCAATGGCAGACGGCGACCGTTTTTGGACTCCCATGGCCTTATGAATACTTAGATTATATTTTTAGTTTACGCTTTGAGGACGTAGGTGGGACTGGATTGAACTCTGGATCATATAGTAGTAGTCCCGCGTTTCCAGATCAATATGGGTATAAATATACTATTAGAGTAGGTCCATAATTTAAAATTATTAGATATGCCATATAGATTAGAAGTAAAGTATTACAATTCTTTTTGGTTGAAAAAGGTTAAACAGGAAGGGGGTGTAACAGCACCTATCCCGAGTATAGGTTCTATAGATGGTCAATGGCCAGGTCTCCCTTGGAATCCAACATTTATTTGTAGTGATGGTATTAGTCGTTCTTATATCGATACATGTATGTTTCCTTTTGGTTATGAGGGTTTTTCAGGAGAAATTAAAACATCAACACCTTCGAATTGTAATTGGGTAGTAGAGGAAGCTAGAATTAAAGGTGGTTTCAATAACCCCATTGTTGACTTAGGCGTTAGGGCATATGCTGTAAATGATATAATAGAGCAAGTAAGCAGGAGTAGTAGTTTAATATTTTCAGGTATATACAATACTAGAACTGAATCAAATAAAACAAATGTATTCTCTGTTGGGGAAAATATTATAAAAGATGCAGATCCTTATCACGGATCTATACAAAGACTTCATACAGAGGATAGCAACTTGTTAGTATTTCAAGAGAATAAAGTACATAATCTGTTAGTAGATAAAAGTACTATTTACTCAGGTGATCAAGGTGCTCAAGAGATTTTGGGGCAACCTAAGGTACTAGGACAGTTAGTACCTTATTTAGGTGAATATGGGATTAGTAAAAACCCGGAAAGTTTCGGTGTGTTTGGTTATAGAAAATATTTCGCAGATAAGAATAGATCAGCTATTTTAAGATTGTCTAGGGATGGTATAACAGAGATATCTGCTTATGGAATGCGGGATTATTTTAGGGATTATTTATCTACCATATCTAATGATTGGAGAAAAACTACATTAACCAAAACTATAGATTCAACTCCAGGCACACCTTCGGATACGTTTAATATTCAAAGTCAAGTTAACGATATAGAGATAGGTTCTCAAGTAGAGATAGATAGCGTAGCAATCTCAAGTACAGTGGTAAGCGTTGTTTCAAGTGGTGGGAATGCATTCACTATTACTCTTAGTAATTCAGAACATGATTTTGGAATTGGTGCTAATCTAGAGGCTACTTTTGTAACGTACAGAAGAGATAAAATACCGGGTGGGTATGATATACATAATCAGTGTTATACTATGTCTATGCAAACGGTTCCACGTATTATATCCACTGAAGCTGATACTTTTTCTACTGTTAGTTTTGATGAGGCTATTAAAGGATGGACTAGTTTTTATAGTTATAAACCATTATTTTTAGGTAGTTTAAAAAATAAATTTTACTCCTTTATAGATGGTAGTATATATGAACACTATTATCAATCTCCTTTTAATGACAGTAGATGTAAATTCTATGGATCAACAGTACCTGATGATGCTAGTATAACTTTTATTTTTAATCCTGATACATCTATTTCTAAGAATTTTAATACCATAACTTATGAAGGCGCTAGTGGTTGGGAAGTAGATTACTTCATGTCAGACTTCCAAGGAATAGATCCTGATCTACCTATAACTTCCACTCCATTATATGGTTCTACAAATCAATATCAAGATACTATAAATGAAGTAAAAAGTTATGATGAAGGTTTATATACAGTTGGTGGTGTAAATAGACGTGCTGGGTTTGATAGGAAAGAAAATAAATATATGGCAAATATTGTAAACTCTAGTAATGTTCGTCCTGGTGAGGTTATATTTGGTAATCAAGCAAGTGGTATAAAAGGGTTTTTTGCTACTGTTAAATTTTCAATAGACGAGACTACAGATCCAGGTGGTATGAAAGAATTATATTCAGTGTCATCTAATTACGTAATGTCTTCATATTAAATTAAATTAAATGGAAAATAATGAATTAATAACGAAAAACCAAGAGCTAGTTGAGAACAGGCAGGAACAAATAGAGTTGTTCACTGAACTACTGTTAAGTTTAGCTGATGGTGAAAATATAGTGGGGGATGGTGAAAATTTAGTATATGAAGCTCCGTCTTTAAAATTAACGCATGAATTTGTTGATGGTATATATATTCGAAGAATGGATCTAGAGAAAGGATCTATGGTAATAGGTGCTGTACATAAACATTTACATGTGTGGTTCTTAATGGAGGGTCATGTTACTATAGCCAAGAAGGAAGGTACCGAAGATTATCTAGCACCATGTTATGTAATAGCATCACCAGGTACTCAGCGACTAATACAGGCTAATGAAGATTCTATCTTTATTAACGTACATAAAAACCCAACTGATACACGAGATATTAAAAAGATTGAAGAAGAGTTCTGTTGCATTAATATGGCGAAATATAAAGAATACCTTAAAACACAAAAATGAAAAATTTAAACAGGCAATTTTTAGAACTTTATAATGATAGAAAATCAGTGATATTAACTATCGTATTAATATCAATTGGTTATTGGCTTGATAGTTTCTTACTTAAAGATACAAGTATAATGTATGGATCATCTATAGCACTTATTATTACTTCCAGTGCCATAGCTGCAACTGCATTAACTGCAGGAATTGCACAAAAAGTAAGTAATGATAAATCCGCTGCTAGATCAATGTCTAAAGCTGATAGAGCAGCACAAAAATTATCTGCGTTAGAAAATAGTAGGCAAGAAATCCTTAATCAAGGTGCTAAAATAAGGAGTATGAAAGCTGAAGTATTTAATCCATATGCTAATATAGCAGTTGCCACAAAAGGTACTGAATTACAAATGGAACAAACAGATGAAGCGTTGGCTAACACTTTAGATCAAATAAATCAAAGTGGTACTGGAGCTGGTGGAGCAACTGCTCTAGCTAGAATGGCAGCTAAAAGTAAAGCTCAAATAGGTGCTTCTATAGAGAAACAGGAAATTGGGAATCAACAATTAAGATTACAAGGTGAAGCTAGCATGGTACAACAGAAAATGACTTTAGAAAAAGATGCATTAAGAGCAGAAGAAGCTGCCTATGGTAGACAAGAAGGACGTGAAATGCAACAATTAAATAGAATGCAAACTATGCAGGATAATGCTGAACAGCAAGCATTAGCATTTAAAATGGCGGGAGATCAAGCATTAATGGCTGGAATATCAGGTGCTACTAACAGTATGACATCTATGGCTGGTGGATTATAATCAAAATAAATACATAACAATGAGTTACGAAAATCCAAGACAAATTGATTACGCTGCTAGGAGTAGGGCTATTGCAGAAGGATTACAAAAAATGTTTACAGATGTTACTGGATCCATAGCACAACATCAAGCAGCTAAAAAGAAAGAGCAAGAGGAGGCTAATAATATAATAGCCAAGAAGGGAGATAGGGCAAAAGGAGCATACGAGAAAGCATATGTTGATGCGAAAACTAAAGCTGACAAATTTACAAGAGGTTTAGGTGATACTCAAGATAAAGAGTCTGATGCTTTATTATTTAGAAATCAAATTAATGTTGTTTTAGTTGATATAGGTGATCAATTAGACGCGGAAATTAAAAGAATACAAAAAGAAGGTGGTGGGATGGATGAAATAGCAACAGCTAAAGCTGAAGCAATAACAAAAAT
>Ga0209128_1000996_pt1 | contig 19865 bp, 26 predicted proteins | sample ETNvirnome_6_100_FD_184072 | JGI IMG/M metagenome (GOLD analysis project Ga0209128, IMG submission 184072) | Marine viral communities from the Pacific Ocean - ETNP_6_100 (SPAdes) (version 2) | ecosystem: Environmental > Aquatic > Marine > Oceanic | place: Pacific Ocean | collected 2013-06-19 | reverse complement strand
TATTGGCGCAGTCTATAAATGGAAATCCGGGGAAAATCGCCCCCAAAAACATCATGTAAATAAACTGGCGGAATTGGAAAGCGAAAAAATTAAATGGTTAACTAACGAGGAAATTGAACTTGATGATGATGAGGGAGAAACGATGCAAACAAAAACCGACAGGGTGGCGAATTACCTGATTGATGAGATCGAACAACTGAAAAAACAAATCGTAACACTTGAACAAAAAATACCCAAAAAAAAGAAAGAAGCCACTTGGCGTTCATCTGGTGACCTTTTATTAGATGACAATAGTGGATATGGTTGGGAGAGACTCGATTACGATACGATGGAAATAGGCGGGGACACCGTGACCGCATTGGGATACACCCACGATGAACTTAATAGTATGCGTCATAAAGAATGGAAGAAACTCTACCATCCTGATTCGTACAAAGAGTCAAATATAATAATAGAAATGGCAATTAAGACAAGCGAGTTTGATGTTCACGGCGGGACGTTTCGTTTCGTCAGAAGCTATAAACATAAAGTCAATGGTTATGTCCATTTCGACATGGAAATCCATTTCACCCATAATGCAGGTGAAGGGATAATGCGTTGGAACGCCTATTATACCCTCATGCCCGAGGGATGCGTTTGTTAAATATGTCGGTGTGAGTACCTTGTACAAAAGAGGAAAACGATGGTATTATGTTCGTGGATATACATTCTTTAGTCTGAAAACCGAAAGCTTGGCAATCGCCAAACAAATCAAGAAAAAACTTGATGAGAAATATGAATTAGAAACCTTCGGCATATATTCACCCGCAAGCCGAAATATCCATGAATTATCAATCGAGTGGATGCGGTTTATCAAAGACGATAAATCTGACTCCTGGTTCCAAAACAACATTCCGAAAATTCAAAAGTTCGTAAATGAATATAAAGACCGGCCTGTTGTTTCTGTCCAAGCCCGTGATATAAATCAGTACATTGGTGGCCTAAAAAACGGCCACGCCCCCAATACTGTATTAAACTACCTTAAACCAATCCGCCAGATGCTCCAATTTGCCGTTTCTTGTGGGTATATTGACCTCAATCCTATGAAGTCGGCACAACTACCGATAGCGAAGGAAAAACGCCGTTTTCGGGCGATTCCAAAAGACGTATTATTTAAGATATTTGCGGATGAAAAAATAGAATTAAAGCACCGCCAATTTTGGATGCTATGTTATTACACCGGATTAGACTCTGGCGATGCGGGAACGCTTTCAAAAAACGATGTAAAAAATGGCGTAATTCAATTAGAAAGAGATAAATCGGATGTCCCGGTTCAGATCCCGCTGCATTCCAAACTTGACTTTGATATAATTAATTTCATGGATAACAAAAATAGCAGAAATTGGTCATCTAAACTGCTAAAAAGAGAATTAAAAAGATATGATATTCATGGATCAATAAAGAATTTGCGGGCTTCATTCATCTCACATCTTCACGATAATGGTCTTGGGACTCAAGATATAAAGGTTGCTGTAGGCCATACATCGGAGAAAATGACGGCTCATTATACAACCAAACAACTGGAAATGGTCAAAAATAACATCGAACAATTATGACAGAATTATTACAGTTTCCCGTAAGTCTAACAATATCAGGGGGAAATTCGGCCTGTCAAGCCGGAGGTCGAGGGTTCGAGTCCCTTCGGTCCCGCTCCTCGAAAAGGCTCATTTCTCGTCAGTAAAATGATATGAAGTGAGCCTTTTTATTTTATCTTATAATACGTTATAATGCCTTATAATGCGTTATAGTATATTACAAAATTATTACAAAATTATTACAAAAGGCCGAAGGTCTATTCCGCGAAGGTCATGTCAACGCTGTTTAATCCATTAGCCACTTCATTGATTTGCATATCTTTTAGATTGACAAAATAATAATCATCATCATAATACACGAATTTTTTGTGATGTGATTTATCTCGCAACCGTTCAAAAGCTGTTTTGTCTGCGGCTCCGACTGCATCCCAATTAAATTTGCGGGTAATTGCAGAATCACCAGATTTAAACATAAACTCTGTTCCGTCGTATGATTCTTTCAAATGTACATTATCTTCTTTGCCATATTCTCGTCCCATTGCCGGATTGAAGGATGGCTCAGTCTTTTGCCCCAATAAGATTTCACCAAGTCCTATTGTGAAACTGCCAGAGAATTGCACTAAATAGTGTTTATAAGATACGCCGCTTGTGAACCCGCCAACCCCCAGAACAATCATCCTGGATGCGCCAGAAGGGATAAATTGCTTACTTGCAGAGGTGTATAAAGTTTCACTCCCATAATCCAAGACACTCCATCCCGCCGCTGATATTTGAAAAGATGAAATTTCTGAAAAGAAAGCATCGGGATCGTCCCCTGTTAGGAATAAATTCCCACCGGAAGTATAGAAAAACTTTGAATCAGAATCTTTTAAAATGAAATTCGAGTTTGCACCATATAACGTAACATCTGCCGTGCCTGTGATTGAATTAATATATAGCGCAATAAAATCGGTGGTTTTTTCTTCGTCTAAATTAAACATAAAGCCAACATCACTTGTATCGGCAGTTCTGAAAATTTCAGCAGAAGACGTATAAAACAACTCGCTCCCGGATGTATACAATGCTTTCCCATTGACAAGTTCGGTGTCGCTTCCAATTTGACCATCCACAATCCTCGCGGGATGTTCTGAAGCAAAGCCATCCACAAGTGTTGTATCAAACATTCCAGAGAATTTTCGAGATTCTAAAGAAAAAATATCTGACGCTTCATCAAATTCAATTTCAAGCGATGCTGAAATGATCCCCTGATCTGGGGTAGTTAAGGCAATAGTATCAGGGTAAAATATCATACTTGGCGAATGACATAGGTTCCCGACGAACCGTTACTTCCGGGGCTACCACCAGAGGATGTCCCCCCTGATCCATTAGACACATCTACATAAGAACTTGCAATGCTTGATGTGGATAATAGAACAACAGCCCCACCATTACCACCTGCACCACCCCCACCATCGCCATCTATTGAATCAAATCCATTCCCGCCATCACCCCCTGTGGATTGGAATTTGCAGCCAGAACCAAGTGTAACAGTCTTGGCACATACCATTGTAATTCCACCGCCACCGCCTGCACCACCACCACCACCGGGGTATCCGCCGCCTTTAGTTCCACCACCACCACCGCCACCGCCGCCTGCGGTAGGTCTAATTGTTTTAGGCTGATCTGCCAATCCGTAAATATCTCTCATAGTAATCAATACAGTCGGATCAACATGAGTAAAATTTGTTGCCTTAACTGAAGCTGATCCCGCTGAACCACCACTCCCGCCTGCTGCAAGCCCATATTCTCCTGCACCACCCGCTACACCATTGTTAGAATTAATACAAGGGTCGGCACTTGGCCCCGGATCACCTGCTGTTTCGGGATCGCCACCATCTCCCCCTGCTCCCCCACCTCTGAGTGTCCCTTCTCCACCGCCTGCTCCACCGCTGCCCCCTGATTCGCTACTCCCATTATTCCCATCACTTCCATCATTACTAATCTTTGATGAAGTCCCCATCGTTAATGTCCCTTTGACAAAGACTCGGTATCCATTAGAATCAAGTGTAATAGAACTGGCAATGGTAAGGTCGGAATAATAAGCATCAGAAGACAAGGATGTGTTTGATGATATTGTCGCACTCCCATCAGAACCATCCCCAAAGAATCCCGTAAACAACATATCTTCTAAGTCATCACCGCCAAGCGTTATATGGCTTGCACTCAAGGTGCTTGTATCAATTTGTGATGCAGTTATTGTACTTGCTGCAATTTCAGAAGCCGTTATCGTTCCGGCTGCTATCTCAGATGCAGTTATTGTTCCTGTCGCTATCTCAGCTGCCGTTATCGTTTCAGCCGCTACTACTGCCGCTGTGATTGAGTTCAAAGCAATCTTATCCGCACCATCTATAGTGTTGGTGGCAATCTTATCATTATTGATTGTTAGATTGTCTATGTTAGCTGAAGTAATCGTTAAATTAGCGATTTTCCCCGCAGTAATCTCAAGGTCCCCAATTTTCCCGGCTGTGACTGCTCCATCCTCTATTTTACCGGCAGTTATGGCGGCATCCTCTATTTTACCCGTTGTAATTGCACCAGAACTAATCTTCCCAGCCGTGATGGCCGCATCCGCAATATTCCCTGCGACGATTGTACCCGATGCTATCTGTGTTGCAGTAATAGTTGCAGCAGCAATATTTACAGCAGCTATTGTAGCCGAAGCAATCTTTGCCCCAGTAATCGTTGCATCCGCAATATTCCCCGCGACGATTGTCCCAGACGCAATATCTGTCCCCGTTATAGTGGCATCTGTAATATTTGTAGATGTAATCGTTGCAGATGCGATATTGCCACCGGCAATAGTTGCAGAAGCAATATCTGTTCCAGTAATAGTGGCATCTGTTATGTTTGTGGATGTAATAGTAGCTGAAGCGATGTTTGAACCCGCAATCGTTGCCGCAGCAATGTCTGTCCCTGTTATTGTTGCATCAACTATATTATCTGAAGTTATGGTGGCAGAACTTATATTAGAACCCGCTATAGTGGCAGATGCTATCTTCGAGCCGGTAATTGTAGCGTCTGTAATATTCGTAGCTGTAATTGTAGCAGATGCAATGTCTGCTCCTGCTATAGTAGCATCTGTTATATGCGTAGATGTTATAGTGGCAGATGCAATTTTTGACCCGGTGATTGTAGCGTCTGTTATGTTTGAAGCGGCAATGGTTGCAGCGGCTATATTTGAACCGGCGATAGTCGCAGCAGCGATATTTGACCCCGCAATGGTTGCAGCGGCAATCTTTGCCCCTGTTATAGTTGCGTCTGTTATGTTTGTAGATGTAATTGTTGCATCTGCAATGTCGGAACCGGTTATTGATACATTCGTCAGCTGACCATAATCAATCGTCTTATTCGTTAAAGTGTCGGTTGTATCCCTGCCAATTAATGTATCCGTTGCGTTGGGAAGTGTTAATATACGATCTGTCGTTGGATCAACTACGATTAGCGTGGTTTCATAATCATCCGCAGTCGCCCCCTCAAAAATAATAGATGAATCAGATAATGTAATTCCGGAAACCGTCGGACTTGTTAATGTTTTATTTGTTAATGTTTGTGTCCCTGTTGTAGATACGACTGTAATTCCATCCACTTGATTAATTTCGGCGGTACTTGCAGTAACACCGTCTAATATATTCAACTCGGCAGTTGTAGAAGTAACGCCATCTATAATATTCAATTCAGCTGCAGTAGCGGTCACGCCGTCAAGAATATTTAACTCAGCCGCAGTAGAAGTAACGCCATCCATTATGTTAAGTTCTGCTGTTGTGCTTGTGACTCCATCCATAATATTTAGTTCTGCCGTACTTGATGTCACACCATCAAGAATGTTCAACTCCGCAGCCGTTGAAGTTATTTCTACTCCGCCCTGGAGTAATGTTTTCCCAGATGCAGCACCTACATTAGCGGTGGATATTGATAACGCAGTCGCCGTCCCATCGCCATCGTAAACTGTTCGATTGGTTGTGGCGTGTATCCCACTATCATCCCCAACGTGCAATAACTGAACGTATCCGGTGGAAATAGCTGTATTGGTGATTGATGTATTAGATGCCATTAGCTTGTTGTTGCCTGTCGAATTTGCATGGATGTTGAATAAACACTTGGGGCCACTTCTGTAAATTGCAATGAATCAGCACTCATTCTTACATTAGAATAGGATGTAGATCCATCATTGTAAGTGAATTTTCTATATGGACCACCAACGGTGTTTCTGAAATTCTCAAGTTTCGTTTTAAAAGCAGAACTAACAAAGCTGAAACTGAGTTGCCAAGTCCGTTTTCCTGTATGTCTTTGAACTGTAAATTCATCCCCGCCAAACGATTCAGACTGAATAATTGAGAAATCTTTTCCTGTCGCTACACCTAAATCTGGCGAAACATCAAACACCATATATGTTCCCGAACTTGTCCCATCGACTAATGTGCCAGAATAAGCCGATCCACCGTCTGCGGTATCTCTTTCAAAATATGCCATTTAACACTCCCGACATTTAATTTTCACTTGAACTCCGACTTTGCGGGTTACAGAGGTTATTATAAAATCTTTACTTGTCCACGCATCGCCAAAAGGCTTTGTGTCCATACTGCCATTGGTGAACTGGACAAAATCACCCACTTCAATCAATCCGCCGATTGTCGGATCAACTACGTCACAACTCACGATTGTTTTTAAATTCCCCGTTATTGAATCATAATACTTTTCAAAGGAATCGTTGCGATTAGAACCCCCAGAAACCGCACCAACCAACGCATCCAAATCGATTTGAGCCACATTCTCGTTTGCCGCAAAATCATAGTCTGACCTCTCTCCCGAAGTGTAAGTGTATGAGGATTCATATTTATTTTCTGCCGGATGCCTATCGTATCCGATCTCCATTTTCGTCACCAAGTCACCCACCCCTGTGTGTCCTATCTTTAAATTAGTAATATCGCTTTTGGTTAAAGTATGGTCTGCCGATATAGAGTCAGGGATGAATACATATTTTGGAGTCTCCTGGCTAAATAAGAAGATAAATCCGCCCTCATATTGTAACTGTTCTAAAATCTTTTTTACTGATGTCGGTTCCGTTTCCCAATAACGCCCTGTCCAACTTGACTTCGCTGTATCTAATGCTGACCAATTAGTTGGGGTATCCGTTATTCCTAAATAACGATGTAAACAATCCCGGTGGAACTCGTGTACTTTTGTTAGCGCATTTGAATCGCCACTCCACGAACTGTTTGATGGAAGCCCATCATTCCCAGAATAAACAAACTCAACATCTGACTCTGCTTTTGCAGCCGCTTCCGGCTCATTTGTAGAATCTATTGATGTGGTTATAACAAGGAAAGCGTCATATATCTTGCAATCAGAATTAACCGCATTTAAAGTTGCACTTGTAAATTTAAGGATTAAACTGTCTGGGAGTTGATTGCCATTGCTTTGAATTGCAGATAGAATATTTGTTGAAGTCCCGGTTGTTAAACTTGTTGTTCCTGTGCCATCACCATTGCTTCTTGATATCAATGTGGTATCAGAACCGAAAGAACTTTCAGTAAGTTTAATCTCGGTTGTATCTGTGAATGAATTTAAAATTATATCTGCTTTAATATATAAGTATGCGGACACAAGTTTGCCAGATATACTTGGCAGTTCTAAACTTAATGATGTATTTGTAGAGGACGTATGGTTTTGGTTGGCATAGTCAGCATCACTTGTGTTAATGGCATTCCCCGGATTTGTAAATCCAGTTCCAGATGCAGTTGCTAATGGTCTGAATTTATAAGTACGATTGAATATGTTTTTAACTACGAAAGCATCTTTGCTATCTCGTGTTGCCGTTGCGGTTTGATCTTTTTCCAGATAGACAAACATATCTGCTCTGTTGTCATAGAAATTTACAACGCCTGTAGTTTCGCTTTTCCCGGCAAGATAATATACATTGCCATTGGAAGAACTTGTTTTTGGCGCAGGATATAAGGATTTGCCGGTCATAAAATCAGTTTGACCGTGACCAGTATAATCACCATAAACAATAGGGGCATATATATTTGTGTCGGATTTAGTGTTTGGGAGTTCAACCATATCCCAGGGGAGTCGTGCAACTATATTTAATTTAACTCGGGCATCGTCCATTGTGACAGATTGCAGTCTTCCGGTGTATATCTTAACAGCATCAGCAATATTACTTGAGTCATTTAGTATAGAATAGATTTCAACCTTACGTGTAAGGTATGTATTTGAACCGTTAATTAATAACGCGGAAAGTTTGTCTGATCCAAAAGTTGCATCAGCACAGTCTAAAGATATATTGGAACTTGATGCCGTCCCTTTTTCTAATTTAATATTCTCCCGGAATGATGGATTATTTAGAATACACCCGGTATGAGCAACCGAGGAAACGGTGTGATCGTATAATGCGATTGCTGTGTAATTGGAAGCATCGTAATATAAACGGACGAGCAAGTTTTCACGGAATTGGTTTGCCAACGCATTAGAATAATTAGTCGGTAGTGTTAGGCTCATGCAAGATTCAGCCTTGTCGCTTTTGTTATTTCTGGAATAATAAAATCCCTCACATAATCATCGTTTGTAATCGGTCCGCTAAAATTGATATTGATTCCGCCCTGTGGCCCGTTCACGTTAGGAGATCCAAGAGGAGTAACTTGGACTCTCTCTTTTCCGCCGGGATTGTCACCGACCATTATCATTTGAGGACCGCTTGTTACAAAGTCCCCGCCCGTTGCGAATTGTGAGAGACCTTTATCAATAAGACTTGCTGCTGTTGCCCCGGCTCCCGCTGCTAAAATAGTATTAAAGGGGAAGGGGACACTTTTTAGAATAGATGAAATTAAGCCCGCAACTGCTTCCATAGATTCGGCTCTTACAACAGCTTTCATAGCATCTTTGGCTGATCCTTGTACTAAGGCTGCTTGTTTTAATTCATCAACAATTTGCTTTTGTTTCAACATTCTCCTTTTTTCAGCACGGATAAATTGTTTATTTTCAGCGACTTCAACCCCCTCGAAGTATTCAAATTCAGCTTCTTTTATTCCTTCAATCACGTTTGTTAATTCATGTTTATTTGCCATCAATAAAAGGTTTGCTGCAATTTGATCTTCGATTGATTTTAATTGCTGTTTTCTATGTTCTTCGGTTAATGCTAAATCTTCTGGCTTACCCCCTTGTGAAAAAGTATTAAAGAAATCATCGTTTATAACAATAGCCTCTTTTGAGTCTGATGTGACAATCTTCAAAGCTTCAGCTCGTTTTAGGAGTTTATCTGTTTGTTCCTCTAATGATGGGCCACCTTCATCTAACCCCCCCAACATCCGTGTAAAGTTGTCAGCTACCCTTGCGGTATCATCGGCTAAAATTTTCATTCCCGGAGCAAGTTTTTTCCCAATAGTAGCCCACAATCTTTCCGTTGAAGCATCCATTTTACTCATTGAATCCGTTGCTGTCAGTTGCTCCTCGCCTAATCCTTTAACAAGACTTTGTGCTTCTTTCATTGATGCGTTGACAAAAGCTTGTTTCTTTTGTTGATCTGTCAATCCTTCAACAGTTGTCCCTAATTGATCTGCATATTGTTTATAAGCATCTTCGGTTTTTACCATAATACCTAAATTGTCAAGCATCAATTTTGACTGCCGCCCCATACCCGTAACTAATGATTCAATACCGAAAGCGGCATCTTGGCCAAGAGCCTGCGCAAGTCTTTGTGCGGTGTCGAACATTTGAGCCATTTGATCTTCTGATTCAAATATACCAAGCAACATTGCGTTGTTTGCTTGTTTTAATAAATCCATTGATGACATTGTGCCATCGGTGGCTTTTTGCAGTTTTTCAAAAGTCTGTACAGAGAACCCGGCACTTCTCGTTAGATTCTTAAATCCTCTCTCTAACCCATCCATCTTCCCCGACAGTTCAATCGTTTTCTTTAAAGCTTCAATGAGTTTTTTTGAACCAAAATAAGCTGCGGTAGCAACGCCGGCAGCCTTGCCCATAGACATAAGGCTATTATCAACCTTTTTTAGTCCCCCCGCAGTTTTTTTCGCACCTTTTTGCGATATTCTAATTTTTACGTCTTTAGTTGCCATTCTTTACTTTCATACAGTTGTTTATTTCTGATTCAATGATTTCAAACGCTTCCAATATTCTTGTTGGCGTTTCATCTAAAGTGGATGCCGGAGGTGTATTGAATGTCTTACAGTAATTGTACTCTCGAATCATATTCTGGCTTTCCGAGTCCAGGAATAAGCGTTGGTCACAAAATAAGGGAGTAAGAAAATATAGGTTCTGGCCATCGCTTACCTTTGATCCTTCAATGAGAATTTCTTCAATAACACCTTCCACATCTTTTCTTCCATCGAATTTCTGACGTTTACCAGATACCGGATTGTCAGCTTCGTATGGAAATTCAAACGGACTTTCCTTTAGACCGTTGTAACTGATCCAGACATTTAGACCGAGTTTCCATTTTTTTTTACAGGATTGAGATATTGAGTCATCACAGCTTGTCCGACCTCATCAATCTCTGCATGATTCTTGCCTTCCAATTCATTTTCTGGATTATCAAAGGCAACTTCTAATGCAAACTCCATCGCTTCATAGAACTTGTCGAAGTCAATAGAAACCTCGTCAATCGTTCCACCACTAATCATCGAGCCTAAATAGGCTTGCGTATGTAAATGGTGCAACCGCCGGGACTGTTTCCAAGTAATATCCCGGCAATCGTATTCAGCATCTTTGGTTTTTATTACCAACTTCTATCCGTTGTATTTTCAATCGTTACTTCAATCGCTTCGTTTGAGCCATCATCTACACCTTCAAACGGTAGGGATACAAAAACACCGGCTTCGTTTCCGAAGTCTAAAGCGTTCCCTGTATAGATTGCATTGCAATCAAATTTCAAGTATCCATCGCTTGTTGCAGTTCCCCAGGCTAATACGACATTATGTTCCGCAGAACCGGCAGTTGGGTTCGTTAGCCAGACATCAACTAAATCCTTTGTGTAGGCATCGTATTTAGCTGAAATCTCACCGGTGAAAGCATACCCATCACCTAATCCCATTGCGTATGTTTCTGGATTACCACTTGAGTCGTATCCAACTCTTGCCACACCGTTTTCCCAGTTTAATGAAAAACTACCCACAACTACATCTTGACTGTTTACAGTTTTTGACGTTGCATTCTGGAAAACATAATAATCTGTTCCAGAAGAAACCCACGATGAAGTGGTTGCAGTTGAATTGTAGGTTGGAGCGTATCCCGAATAGAACGTAGCTGAAAAGCCAAGCCGTCCGCCGTTTGCGCCCGGATCACCATTAATTGAGAGACTTTGAATCACACAACTGGTTAATGCAATACTCTCACCAGTTGCCGGACTTGCCAACAATAATGTGAAATATTTACCTGCATCACCACCGAAATCTGGTTGCGTTGTATCTCCGTCCCATTCAAATATCTTTGCATAAGTCCCACTCCCGGATTCACTTACGAGGTCTTGCATTACGCCATACGTTAATAGATCCACCGTTATATCTGTTAATACCCCGGTCACGGTAACTGTATAGCTACCCCCGGCAGTCGCAACATACACATCACGATAGTCCTTAACTCTTTTACTGTTGGAACGCTTTACGCTTTCCCTTATTACGCCGCCCCAATCAAGCTGCGGTGCTTCAGTTATCTGAAGTTCCTTAAAAGAACCTTGCGATGTTATCGCCGTCCCCATAGCTGATTCTTCGGCAATGGCAACCCGGTAATCTTTTGCCGAGTATATATTTGTGCTTGCTGCCATTACTTTTTACTCCCTTTGTTTGATTTATTCTGGAATTTATCTTTTATGCTTTCGGGAACGGTTTCCAGTTTGACATCCATTCCTTCGTTCAGTTGTTCAATTTGCCACCGTTTTAATCCGTGACAGTTATTTTCAAATCCTAAAAATTCGCCTTTTTTCAATTTCATGCGATCTCCGTTATAGATAGTTCGTATGTTAAATTGCCAACAAGTTCCCCATCATCGGTTTCTTCAATAGATGAGTCTGCAACTTGGCCATCGTGCCAATAGTATGTGCCGCTTACGGTACGGCTTTGCGCTTGCGTCAAAGTGTATTCTAACTTGTCCATCCGCCTTGACAATGCTTCTGTTATTTGCTCTTTCGTCCCGTTGGCTTTGAAATATTGAGTCAGCCCAAACGCATACGACCTTGTATTTGCACCAGACATAGACGAAATCAATGATGATGATTCTAATTCAACCACGATTCCTTCATTTCCTGTAAAATCGTCTTGTGACATGAATACGCCACCAGGTAGGTCTGTAAGGACACTTTTTATCTGGTCGAAGGTGTTCTTGATTTTCGTAGAATAAGCCATTTATCGTACCAATTTGGACGTTTTAATAACGGCATTCTCTGCTGCCATGCCATTTACCTCAATTTCCCACTCATCTGAAGCCGTCAGCACTCCGGCGGACCATCTCACGTAACACCCGTGTCCAATATAATTCCATCCGCCTGTGACCGTGTCTGCGTTAGCTATCTGTGCTATTTTAATTCCTGTATCGTTTTTTCCCCACGTTGAAAAAGTAACAGATGAAGCCGAACCGCTTGAAAGTGTCCCGCCTGTTTGTATCTGGACTTTAAGTATATCCCATTCAACCGTTGGGATTCCCTTTACATCCACTATCGCCGAGGTTGTTGAACCATTCAAAGAAACATCCCGCACTTGTATCCTTTGAAATTCTGACTCATTCCATAGGTGATATTGCCCGGCTTTCAATAGGTCAAGAGTTCCCAATCCTGTTTCTGGATCTATAATTCTTTTCTCAAGTTCTGCTCCGAACTCTGCATCCTTAACCTTAACCAATGCCGCACAAGTCAGCGTGGCGTTAGCATTTATAATTAACCAATCCCAGTTTCTTGAAGATGCGGAGTCAGTCCCCACGCCTTTACGTGGTAGAATCGGCCTTCCAACGTAACTTCTAATTCGTTCAGCCTGTTCCTGGGCGACTCTTGTTTTTAGATCCACAAAATCTTCACCCGCTTCCATCATCATATCGTTAGGTGAAGTGGTATCGTTGTAATAGTAAACTAAATTATCTGCCGACACAAACGTCCATTCATCATTGACATTTAAGTCTCCCGTCCCAGATTGAGCCGCACCCAGTTCTTTGCCTTCTTTAAAAAGCATTGAGACATAGCCGCTTTCGGCTCGATATAGATTGGACGAATGCGTTTGCCAGTTGGTAATAAGTTTCTTGCTGTCGTATCCTTGCAGATCAACAATGTTATCCAAATCGGTTGTTAAATTGTTATAATAGGTGTCGTAGCTACTCATGCTTGATGTGCCTTATTTTTTAAATCTTGAAAATTAATTCGTGTTGGTTCATCCATGTTCTTGATGATGTGGATGATTTCAACAATCTCATTATAATAGGTTTCGGGATTCTCGTACAAAACCACGAGATCAATATATTCAGCCTTGTCTTTAATCTTTTGTATTGATTCACCGAGATTCATTTATCATATACCTCAAAATGGACGTAATCATTAAATTTATTATCCGAGGTTCGATCATCCATCGACCAATCACCACCCCATCGTATCGGCACACCCAACCGGTCAGCTTCCTGACAAATTCGCCCTGCCATAAAGATAAATTCATTCACATCTTCCCAATTTGGTAGTGGATAGGGGGCGCAATCAACTGCCTTGCCCTCTATATGCTTCGACTTCATGGTTTTGGATGCTCCTTTGGCCATGAGTTCCTTCTGGCGGTCTTTGGTCCGCATCCCCTCTAAAATGGTTATGTCGTAATCCTTCACCACTTCCTTGAGAACCGAGACTAACCTTGCATCCACGCCCTTTAACCGGCGCATTGATCTTTGTCCGAACTTCGGCATTTATTTCCATGCAATCTTTAATAGAGCAGCGAACACATCGAGGATTTCTTTCATTACGGCTTTTCTTTCTTCCGAATCGAGTTTGCCGTCATCTTCATACGCTTCTTGAAGTACCTTGAAAACCTCTTTCATTTCATTGACTAATTTCTTGTATTTCATACCCACAAACGTCGCACCCCCGGCCAAGATTAATCCCGCCAGGTAAAAGAAATTTGTCCAGTTAAACCAATCGTTCATGTCAACCTCTCAACTTAAATAGCCATCCAATAAATCCAGAGAACACAATGGCAATCATTCCACCCACTCCCTGTATCCTTGCAATAGCTGATTCATTTATTCTAACTCGCCCGTTTTGTTCTTTCACTAAATTTTTTATCTCATCAACTGAGTCTTTGATATAGTGAATATCTGAATTTTGTTTAGCACTCATAACCGTCAGTTCTTCCAATCGTGATTCCACGCCATTTCTCCAATCGTCTACTTGCGCTCTGTTCATGTCTTCCATTTCGAGTCTATTGTGCTTTTTAATTCATTTACCTTGTCTATCAATTTGACAATAATGTCATACTGAGTCTTCAGTTCTCCACTTAAATCTTTCGTGAGATATTTGAATAACATATAGAGCAGTACAAAGACTAATGCCGTTGCACTCAGTTCAGTTAGCATTTCATAATTCATTTAGTTCTCATTTGCGTAGTATGTTATTCTCCCAAGCTGACCTTTAAAGCATCAACGAATGCGCTTTTGCCAAAGTTCAACTGCTGAAGATTGAACGTACTTGTTTCAATTTTCCGGGTCAAATCACCGATATGGTTTACCATAGCAATTTGTTCTTCTGTTAAGTCTGCCACTTTATATTCTTTTTCATCAACTGTGATGACTTGTTCTTTTTCTTTTTTAGCCATTTTAACTCCTGTTGTTTACGGTTATCATAATAGTTAGCGATTAATGCAATCGGCCCTATCAAAAGGCCAGTCCAAAAAAGGATGATTGCAAATTCTAACATCAATACTTCGTTCCCCAAGTTTTCTTTCTATCTGGTGTATCTTTTCTCACAGTTCCTGTGTGGGGAGTCCCACTAACCTCTTTACCGCCACCACTACTTCTAACTGGCGTATATTGGCGAACTTCTAAAGGTCTGTAATAGTAATCATATATCATTCTGCTATCATTTCTATATCTGTAATAGTGAGGATAATCATACCGCACTATATACCCATCATAGATAGTTATCTTCTCAATGGGATTTGCATCCTTCATCAATTCAGCGACTGTTAGCCCTGCGAATAGACCAATGGCGAAGTATCCTATTGCTTTTAGCATATGCGTAGTATTTTACTCATGCGAGTAGTATTTTACTCTGTGTAGGATTGTAGGATTGTAGGTTATTCACCAATTGACTGACTTTCTTGAAATTCAGCCCAAGCTTCTTTCACTTCATCCGACCATACTGCATTGCAGATATCCTGAACCTCTTGTGGTTCACCACTAATATCTGAATCGGGATGTAATACGTGTCTACTAAAAGAACGTGAAAGTTCTACTCCATCTTCACTCACGATTGTTGCCTGACGGCATTGAACGTGTTTGCTATCACCGACAACTTCTATTTTGTCGTATTTTACTTCTTTACTTAAAGCCATTTTTGACTCCTATTGTTTGTTATTCGTTTCCAACTATATATCCATATAGTATTGAATTATGCCACTCTGTAAGAGAAACTTATCATAATTGCCCCATCATCAGACCATTCAGATGCAAGCATAGCTGATATTCCTGTCGTAGCATCCCAGACGAATAATTCCAGATGGGTAGCATTAACCCTCCCAAAATAGCCAACTGTTTGTCCTGCCGCCGCTAAATCGAAACCAGCCCCATACCCAGCACATACAGAAGAATAAGCCGCATTATTATTAGCAACGGTAAACGGCAGACCTGTTATTCTAATAGCTTCGGATGTCAAACCATTAAGAGAAGAAGCCATCAAATGCCCAGTGACAGTAACCAAATTCCCAACTTTGGTGTAGTACCCAGTCGTATTAGAGCCGTCCATCGTCATATCAGTTGAACCATCAGAAAGCACACCAGTCCAAGTCCCTTCCTCATAATCATCGAGAACCGCAGTACGAGAATTACCATCAAAATCAATACCTTTTCCCGCAGTACCGATGACGAGGTTGCCATCAAATCTACAATCACCTGCATCTACGAAGATGGAGTATGGGCCACCACTTGTAGGGGTTACGCCTGAAGGGGCTCCTTCAATATATAAACCAGCAAGTACCTCAGTAGTGGCAGTCGCATCATTAGTAACAGCAAATGGATTAATATATACTCCTGCGATAACTGGATGGGCACTTACTCCAGAAAATTCCGTTAGAGCTGGATTTACATATATTCCTCTCCAGTTTCCGTTAGCAGGTAATTGTACTGTTGGGTTAGAGTAAAAATCAGAACCCACTGAACCAGATTGAGTAAAAGACCGTGCTGAATATATTGAATAATTAGCATTAGGAGCTGAATCAATCCCAAGAAAGTCATCAATCCTTACGCCAGCCGTTGCCCCTTGTAATGTTAATAAATTATTACCAGATGTATCTATTGTAGAAGCACCACTAAAAGATAATGGGCTTGTATTAATATTTAATGCTCCAGTGGATACAGTCCCAGTGGTTGTAATTGTGGAGGAGCCTGTATCTATTGCACCAAATCCCGAAGTAATTGAACCTGAGTCTAATGCTCCAGTTGTAACAATATTTCCACCGCCAACATTATGACTTGCGAAGTATGTAGAAACAGTATCCACATTAGTCATTCGCATTGTACCGGCATCGTTAATTAAGATCCCATCGCCAGTTGCTACGGCAGTTGTTCCTCTGGCTGTACCGCCATCAATGAGGTTAAGTTCTGCACCTGTGGAAGTAATAGCCGTGCCGTTAAAATCTATTGCATCTATATAAGCCGTTCCATCAACGTATAAATCTTTCCATTGTGCCGACGATCCGCCCAGGTCGTAAGTGTCATCGGCTGACGGCACTATGTTAGAATCAACACTTGCCGTTATTGTAACTGTATCGCCAGAAGCATCACCAATATCTATATCACCAGTTCCGATAAAATTAGCGAATGTGGCCGTGCCTGTGCCTGTTATATTTCTAAATCCCGTAACGTCTTTATTGCTGTCAACGACTACTGCCTTCGATGCCGCCACAGTTCCGGCAGTTACATCGGTGGAATTAGCCCGACCAACTGCTGAATCAATCTGCGCTCCGGTATATGAACTGTTATAATTTGCCATATTTTTCCTTTTAAGAAGTGGGGGCAGTTGCCCACCCCCACACGATTAATCAGTTACTAACTGACATCCACGAGCATATAGACTCCGAAGGAATCTTTAATCTCGATTGCGGCTGCATTCAGCACACCGACATATTCGGTAGCACGAGCAGAAGCGTCACGTTGCTCCTCAACGGCGATTGGTCCACCGGAACCAAATCCCATACCCAATGCACCTTTAGAGAACATACCATTTGCGGCATCCCCTCCCGAACCAACATCTTCATCAATTTCTGCACTCCAGTAAATATCGCAGCCTGCGACTTTACCCACGAAACCGTTAACCAAACCTTCTTGAGAGGTTGGGTTATCTGCCATTTGAGAACCAGAGTTTGTATTGATTAAGAGTTGTAACAACCCCTTCGCACCCCACACAGATTTTGGTGAAAGCACCAAATTGTAAGGCATAGGCGCACCCGCTGCGTGTAATTGGCGACTTGCACCAAATACGTGAGCAAGAGTCATTGCCGTACCGGCTGCGGATTCTGTTTGTGAGAATCCAGAAAACAGGCTAACCAATAGGTCGTCTGCTTTAAGAGCCAATTCGTGTCCGATAATCGAACCAACATCAGAAGCCAAATTCTGAGGACTTGACTGAACTGCCAGATCGGTTACGTCAGAACGCACAATGTATTCTGCGATAGTTGCCTGTGCCTTTGAAATTGTGCGAGTTGTGAGAGTTGTGTAATCCGTACCATCTGTTCCGCTGCCTACATTAGAGGAAGCAGGATCAGTATAGTATGGAAACGAAACCGTTCCTGCACCTTTAGGGGCATTCGCGGTTTTCACCAACGGGACCATCACGCCAGATTCTTGAAACGCTATAATTGCATCAGCAAGAATTTCTTCGCCGGCTTGAATGGTCGATTTTGTTGTAATTGCCATTAGACATTACTCCTTTTTAATTTTTCCATTTTCATCAAAATCAACCCCGGAAAAATATCCCATTCGATTGTTGGATAGCCCTCTGCTTCGGCGGTCATACCGTTCTTCCATTAAGTCCACCATATCCATCCTGGATGCGGGTGAACCGTAGATAGAAACGTCTGGCTGCCCTTCAGCATCGGTTCTGACAATTACATCGTCGCATGGATCAACGTCCACTCCGGCGATTATGTCTTTCTTTCCATCAACCTTCAAATATATCTCCCCAGATTGAGGTCTTTTGCTTTTCGGCTTTCATCTTTTTGTATCCTTGCGGGTCTTTGAGAGCAAATTCTTTAAGTGACTCATAACCACCCGTACTTTCGCGCCCCGGTTTCCCAACCTGAACTTTAGATGTTGGCCTATTCGCAAACCTATCTACATGAACTTCGAGTTTTTCGAGTCTCATGTCAGCATAGATTTCCCGGTCATCTTCAGGCAACTTAGATAATAACGCCTCACGGCGGCTTGCCTGATACTGGTCAAAGGCATCTGCTTTTTCTTGAGCCAATACAAGTTTTTTAGTAACATCATTGAGAGCCTGGTCATATTCGCCTTTTGCTTCCAATTCTTTTATTCGTCTTGACTCTTTATCATTTGACAATGACTTCCTGATCTCGGATAATTCCGATTTCAATACGTTTTTTTCGTCCACAAGTTCAGAGAACCGAGCATAAGGAACTTGATTGACGGTCTGTTTTTCAGATACAGTTTCTGGGGCCTGTTTTTCGTCTTGGCTAACGACTTGTTGTTCACTCATTTTTACCTCTCGTTTGAGTTATTTACCAACCTTGAAAGTGATAGTATCCCTTGAATAACTGTTTATGTTAGACTGGATTGCGTTACCCACTTTAACGGCAACGTCTTTTTCTATCTCATTCAATACTTTGGTATCAAACAGATCAAACCCACGATTGGCGTTTGCTTCTGCTTTTTTAGCGTTGTAACCGGATAGTCCGACCTCAACGAAATCTTTTCCCACTTTTCCCCGCTTTAATTCACCAAGCATCTTTCCCGTTAATGTCAAATCAACATAACTTGTTTGTTTGCTTGATTGCGGCACTCCACTTGGAGCAGCCTTCCCGGCCTTTTTCTTGTCGGCATATTCACTATGATATGAGCCGCCCAACTTCCCGCTTCGTATTAATTTTCTAATTCTTATTGCGGTGAATGCGCCTATATCTCCCCACGTTTTTAATGGGACATTTGGTAATTCTTTTGCGTTTAGTATCTTAGGCACGTGCTTTTACTTCACCCCTCAATTCACTCTCCGGGTATTGTGACTTGTCAAAGTATTCTACAAATTCATGCCTACACCCAAAATGACCGCCAGATAAACTTGCAGATCCAAACCTTGAGTCAATATCTCCCATTGTCATCGGTCCGGCGGCAAGGATTTCCATACAAATATCACTCGTCCTGTCATCAATCGGACCTTCGTAAATATATAGTTTATCCGATGGTGAGTTGTTTGCCATCTCCCGTGTCACATTCCGACTGAACCTTCTCAATGAGTCATTGACTAAGCTGTTGGCTTGTCTTTCACTCCATCCGACACCCGTAAGTGATTCTGCAAATGCAGCTTCAGATTGTTTCCCAATGATAGACTCAATCATTAATCTTTTCATTAACTCCGACTGTTCACCCACCTTTGCACTAAAGAAATTCACATCAGCCCGAATAAGCGTTTGGAGTGTTGCTTCGGGTACACTTGCGAAAGACTCCATTGATTTAAGTGTTTTAACATAGTTATTGGTGATCGCATTCATTTCGCCATTGAGTTTGAAGTCATCAAAGAGTATCGTCTTTAAATCAAGGTCAATTAATTCTTTAACTAAAACTTCACTTGGTAAATCTGAATCGAGGAACCGCCCATACATAGAACTCACAAGTTCTTGTATTTTATTCCAGGCCATGCCGAACTGCTCTTGATCTAACATTAGCTTTGCAGTATATCAACCAAGTTAGTGGTTTGTGGTTTTTCTGGTTGTTCTTCAGCAACCTCACCTAATAATTCGTTCACTTCATCATCGGTCATGTCTGGATTCATTTCTTGAAGGATCCTGCGTTTTGTAGTTAGTCCATTTGCAAGTTCCCAATCCATCTGAT
>Ga0209128_1000981_pt1 | contig 20030 bp, 43 predicted proteins | sample ETNvirnome_6_100_FD_184072 | JGI IMG/M metagenome (GOLD analysis project Ga0209128, IMG submission 184072) | Marine viral communities from the Pacific Ocean - ETNP_6_100 (SPAdes) (version 2) | ecosystem: Environmental > Aquatic > Marine > Oceanic | place: Pacific Ocean | collected 2013-06-19 | reverse complement strand
GTAAACACGCATCTTCGGGCAAAAGTATTACATTTAAGTTTTCCCAAATAGTTTTTGCACTTGATACTGTGTAGTGAGGAGGAGAGATGGGGAGAAAAAACAAAAAGCTTCCCAAAGCTCCAAAGCGCCGAAACATGGAAGCGTATGGGATGATTTTCCGTCACAAAAACGGAGGGTCCGCTGGTTACCATGGCTCCAAGCGCAGGCAGACGAGTAGGGATGCCTGCCGCAAAAAGGTCTGGCGCAATGACTTCCAGAGTTGCCCTTGAGGGATGGTGTTTGGGTTGGGTTCCTCCTTCCCTCAAGGGTGCTCTCTGTTTCTCGATTCCATTTTGGCACTAGATACACTCACATGTAAGGAGAGAAAGAAAATGTTTCACGCAGAGTTTTCCAAGAAGGACACTCACTTCCGCGCTGCCTGCGCGGCTGTGGGGCTCGCCCCGAGTTCGCGTCAGGCCTCGAAGTTCCGCCGGGGTTTCGGCCTCGCCTACGAGCAGGGTCGCAAGGCCAAGCCCGTGCCCGTCGAGGAGCCGGTCATCGAGATTGAGGACTTGAGCCTCCTCACGTGCAAGGTTCTCCGCGAGCGGTTGGATACCGCTGGCATCAAGGTCAAGAGCAAGGCCCGCAAGGCCGAACTCATCGCCGCCTTGCAGGAGGGCTAGCGTTTTGCGGAGCCTGGGCTGCCCAGGCCCCCGCATTTGAGCGGCCCACTGCCGGGGTGTTCGACTCCCCCCGTGCGAGCACGTCTGTTGGATGCAGTTGGGTTGACCGAGTTGCGATAGCTGCTTCTATCGACAACGCGGTAAGAGGCGGTCCATGCAGGGGCCGCCTTTCTCAGCTCTGCGGGCAAAAGATTGACTTTTATATTAGAGTTGAGTACAATGGCTCTCCGGGCAAAAACATTACATTTGACTTTTTCCGAATAGTTTTAGCACTTGATACACTCACGTGTAAGGAGAGAAGATATGAAAGCCCTGTTTCTGGTTAGTGGATTGCCCGGTTGCGGCAAGACGACGTTTGCGGGCGAACTTGCGCCCGCCGGATGGATGTTCGCCGCTGATGATTACTTCGTCGAGGAGGATGGAGTCTATCGGTTCAACCCGAAAAATCTTCCCCAGGCTCACGAACAGTGCCAGCGCCGAACGGATAACGCGATGGAGGCTGAACGCGATTGCATCGTTGTCCATAACACCTTTTCCCAGCGTTGGGAAATGGAACCGTATTTCAAGATGGCCAGCCGTCGCGGTTACCGGGTTACGGTCGTCTCACTCTTTGATGGTGGTTGCACCGATGAGGAGTTGGCCGAACGCAACGAGCACGGCGTGCCCGTCGATGGCATCGCACGTATGCGCTCCCGATGGGAGCATGATTGGCGAACGGCTGATACCCGCCCGCCTTGGGAGCGATAGGCCATGTTCAAGCCCGGTGACATCGTGGAAAATATTTTCACGAAAGAACAGGGGCGGGTTATCGCTCTGCGTGGTAAGGATGCCTATGTGGTCTTTTACGCGGGCCAGCCTGATTACCAAAAGGCTGTATGGCTGAAACCTCCTTGCCGCCCATTGGCGAGGAGGTAGTTTTCTCGAATAGTTTTTACACTTGACATGTGTACGTGGAGGGACCATGTGTTTGAAATGTTCATGTTGCGGCAAAATTTATGCTGCCAATCTCAAAAGTTGCCCCGCGTGTGGCCGGCGGTAAGAGGAAAAAAATGTACATCAATATTGCAAAGTTGAACGAACACGGATACGTGGTTCACTTCGAAACTGATGGCCGTGGCAATCCGGCGTCGGTGCTGATCGAGGGAGCGGATCCAGACCACGACAACCATAAGGAGTTGACAGATAAGCTCAAGGGCTTGTACCCGAATGTTGATTCAGATACGTTGACGGGCATTGCTTATCGCGCTCTTGCGTCGGCTCAAGCCCAGGATATCATCCGAATTTCCTTGCTTGGCAGGTGAGGGTCAACTCGAACAGCGCCTAGAGTCTAACATTGTGCGTCGAGCGGGTGCAAGGCCCGCAGCCCCCGGGCAAAAGTTTTATACATGCGTGCGTACAAAGTTTCTCCGAATAGTTTTAGCACTTGATACACATATGCGTAAGGAGAGAACATGCGAAATGAACAAGTCGTTATGGCGTGGTTAACTGGTCGCTCTGCTTCTGCGGGTAACCTTTCAACGGATGGTCAGAAGCTGTGGTCTTATGCTCTTATGATTGGGGACCGTTCCGATGGTTTGAATCGAGTATGGGATTATACTGCGTCGGGTCGTTATGTCTCTCAAACGACATCGTGTCATGTTGGGCTGGCTATTCGAGAGGCACCCAGTATGTTTCTCATGGTTCCGGAGTAGCGGACGGGATGGGCCATCCCATCCCCGGGCAAAAGATTTACACACGCGCATGTAAAACTTTTGCCCGATTTCAATTTTTGCGGTATACTTTTTACACTTGATACATGCGTGTGTAAGGATGTGTTTGATGATTTTCTATGCTGGCGATATTCACGGATACGTTGATTATGTGGCGGCTATTGACAGAAGGGCTATTGAGGCTGGCGCAGATTTCGTTATCCAGGTTGGAGACTTCGGAGTCCGTTGGCCGGGAAGTCCTTGTGCAATCTATAAGTATTTTGAAAAAAGGGCTCGAAGGGGTCGGCCTGGACCAACATGGTATACTTGTGGAGGAAACCACGACAATTGGGATAAGTGGAATGAGCTGGCGGCAAAGCAGGGGCACCCTACCTTGGTAGAGCTTGCTCCAGGCTGTTACTTCGCCCAAAGAGGAAGCATGCATAATATTGATGGGATTAGCCACCTTTTCTTAGGTGGTGCCGAAAGCACCGATAGGCATGTAAGGGTTCGGGGTAAAAGCTGGTGGTCTGCGGAGACTCCAACTTATGCGGAATTTTATCTTTTTTCCGAAAGGCTGGAAGATGAGAAGCCGGAAGTGGTTGTTACCCATGATGCCCCATTGTGTATAGAGATTCCCAGGATTGACAGAAAGTCTAATCCTACTCCACGTAACCTTCAAAATATTTTTGACCTTTCTATGCACAAGCCTGCACGGTGGTACTTCGGGCACCACCACATTCTTGAGTCATGGGAGGTTGAAGAAACAACATTTTATTGTTGCGGATTCCATGGAGAGGTGGTAAAAAGTAGCTAGGACGGACGCGTGGTAATCGGTTCCTGTGGCTTTCTGGGCATGTTCCGGTAATTGCGCGTCCGTCCTTTAGTTCTAAAAGGGAGAAAATGCCTAATCTACACATTATAGATTCCAAACAGGAAGGGTCGATTAATATATCTGTCGACATGCGTAAACGCATTGAAAGTGTGCGAGTTCGTGCCAGTGGAGATAATTTGTTAGAATATTGGGACTCTCTCAAGTGCCAACAAGATAGGGCTTTCCTTCTGAAGTGTATAGATAATATATTATCTATACACCCAGAACCCTAACGGGCAAAAACTTCACGTGCATTGGCATGCTTATTGCATCAAGAAAAGCATATTCGGGCAAAAGCATTACAAATGGATTTCTCCGAATACTTTTTGCACTTGATACTCCGTGGTGTAAGGAGGATGAGTTCATGGGTCTTGACCAATATGCTTTCGCTCGCAAGGGCAAGGATGGAGAACAAAACGAGATTGCTTACTGGCGTAAGCACGCAAACCTCGAAGGGTGGATGAGGGACCTCTATGCCTCTCGCGGAGGAGAGGGCGAATTCAACTGTGTTGAACTTCAACTGTTCAAGGCTGACGTAGAAAAGCTTGAGAGCGAGCATCGGAATCTTGAGACTACTACTGGATTTTTCTGGGGAGAGTCTAGCCAAGAAAAGGTTGAGGCAACCCAGGAGTTTATCGAGTCGGCCAAAATAATGCTTGACAGCGGTTGGATAATCATTTATACTTCTTGGTGGTAGGAGAGAAAAATGGCTTGGAATGTTCCAGATGATTGGGGTTGCTACTATCGAAAGTGTGGCTACTGTGGCTCTCGTTATCATCTTTCAGAAGGTGGTTGCGAATGTAGCGGTGCCGAGATAGAAGAGTCTCAACGTAATCATCTGGAACATTCCGGTTATAAATGGGACGATGGAGAGTGGGTAAAAGTTATTTCCTATTCGACTCACGTTTGTAAGCGTGACCATATAGACGGCAAAATCAAGAAAGGTGATAAGTATCGGGTTACTGTTCGTCGTTACATCAATGATGAGAGCGGGTCTAGCCACTTGTGCAAGCAGAAGCGAATTATTACCAAGGGGAAGAAATGAATAAGGATGAGCGCAAGCAAGCCCTCAAGCACGCAAGAGCCGTTCTTTATCGCTTGGACTCTTCCTCGGCAGATATGGCGGAAGCTATTGGTCTTTTGCCAAAAACCGGACACAAAGCTATGGCCTTGCGTCTTCGCCTGGAAGCTCGTATTGCAGGTCGCCCATATGGCTGGAGCGATATTTGATTATGCCACCCGGGCAAAAGCTTTACGCATACATGTAAAGCTTTTGCCCGGGTGGGCTATGGTAAGCCCAAAACAGAAATAGTTACCGTGGTTGCAACTATTGAGCCGTATACAGTGCCAATCAAAACTCCTATTTGAAATGCGGTAAAATTTTTAACATATTTTAATAATTTTTTCTTCATTTCCTGCTCGCAGGAGCTGGAGATAAAACTATCCACATTAAGTCAAATCCTGCTCTTGCCAAAAATGTAAGAGTAACTCCTGTTATAAGTCCCATCGTAAAGGGTGACATGTTTTCTCCTTTTATAAAGATGTATACTATTAGTATACATCTTGAGCGTCTAGTTGTCAAGTATTATTTTGAGTACTTGACAATGGGACCTGTGGGGATCGAACCCACGACTCTCGGCTTAAAAGGCCGGTGCTCTACCAACTGAGCTAAGGTCCCATAAACATCTCCCCAACACTATACCGTATCAAGTGCAAAAAGTATGCCGCAAAAGTTTGGGCGTCGGGCAAAAGAATTACATTTAAGTTTTCTCGAATACTTTTTGCACTTGATACAGGTTAGTGTAAGGAGAACAGAGATGACCATTGAGATTCCGTTGAATGTGGCAGCCGTTATTATCCAGTCTCTAACCTTGGTACACGAAGGGCTTGAGGTCGGCGGCCTTGTGGTGGTCGAAGATGATGAGGTTTCGCAAGAGAAAATCCAAGCTATCCTCACGGAACATATTGGGTTTGCCCTAGATGGCCTTCGCTCTTCTGTGGAGGCGAAGGCTGCTGCGGTCCTCTCCGGTGAGCTAAAAAGCGTTATGGAAAAGGCAATGTCTGCTGGACCTAGGGCAGAAGCCTAGAGGCCGAAAATATCTTGAAATGGAGTAAGTTGAAATGGCTACACGTTGTCACGTTGGATATATTGATAATGGCGAAATGATTGCCGTCTACTCTCATTGGGATGGTTATCCCTCTGGCCTCCTCCTTCTTGGTATCCTCTACATTTTTGACCGTCAGAGTGGGGGTCTTGTTGAAACCTACCAGTATGGTGAAAAAGTCCCGGTGAAAACTATTCTCGCCCAAGCGAATGAGCGCCTACGAGAGCTGCTTGAATAATCCTTGACACGGCTCGCTTAATATCGTATAATAAAACCAGCAAAACGAGTCGGGCGTGCTCCCGGCATTGACACCCGCTGGCACACCGGTTAAAGTGTGCTAACTTTTTATTTGACTCTGAGAATAAGTGTATCAAGCAGAGAAAACAAAGAAGGTAACGTGATTATTCGATATACAGCGTACACGACCAGCCCAAGAGCCGGGGCCGAAAGAAGTCGGAAACACAAAGAAAAAGACCCCGAGGGTTGGAGTCTTGGTGGGTGGGGAGGTCCAGTCACCTTTCTCCTCGACAAAGAGAGGTCAATCATTCTTGAAGTCCCCGATGAAATGGAATATACCGAGGTGAGAGCTTACTGTGAAGGCTTGGCAGCGGAGCGGGGATGGCCGATTACAGAGGGTCGCATAGAAAACCACGTCGGTCGCCCTGAAATTATCCGCTGGCGCACCGGTTAAAGTGTGCTACCTTTACCATGCCAACATTGGTATGAGAAAAAGAATATATGATAAACTATATATAGAAAGGGAGAAAATAATGTTTAGTATCAAACTACAAAAACGCTTGCTGAGCGAACAAGTCGGCTCGACGGCAATCGAATATGGACTTATTTGTGCATTGCTAGCAGTAGTGTCAATCGCAGCAGTGTTTACAGTGGGCCAAAGGGCCGAATCCACGTATGCTACAATAAATATGGCCATGGCAGGCGGGGGACCATCCTCGACTGTCGGCACTGCCGGTCAAGGTAGTGGCTTTACGGGTGGCAATCGTGGTGGCCAAAGCGGTGGACGCGGCAGCGGTGGTGGGTTCACTTTTACCCCTTAGCCCCCCAACAGTTAACCGAGGAAGCAACAATGACACAAGACTACCCAGAAGAAAAAGTAATAAGAATTAGTGATTGTGCGCGCTGTCCGCATAGGTGTTCGGAAACAGACGAATACCCATCGGACTATTGTGGGATAGCCGTCGGGTATTGCTCGCTTGACTTCTCCTATAATCGACGATTAGGAAAACCATCTTCCTGGCCTCCTCCTTCTTGGTGTCCTCTACGAAAAGAGGACCACATCGTAAAGATTCATCGTCGATATACTTTAACATAAGAAAAATAGGCTTACCGGAAAGCCGGGGCGGCCTATTAATTTTTTTGCAAAAACTAGGGGGTTTGACTTGCAGAAAGAAAACATTTTTGTTATAGCAAAAAGAAGAAGGGAGCAACTTCTTAAAACTATTGAAGAAGTTGCTCCTAAAGAAAATCCATGTGAGAAAATTAAAAAAGAAATGGAAATTATAAAAAAGATTCCTCTTGAAAGATTTTTAAACAAAGAAGAGATAGAGGCTCTTCTTCATGAATGTTTTCCATCAAGTTTAATCTGGAGCTTCTAGCCAGGGCAAAAGTTTGACATAGCAAGTGAAGGGAGCTAAATGCCCCACCTGCTGCCGGAGGAATTTTAACCGTCCTTGTTGATGGCTCCGCCGGCCTTTTTTCCCTTTTTCTTTTTTGGCAGCTCCGGCAGCATCGCGCAAATTAGCTTGGCACGCTCCTTGCGCGCACCCTTGCCTTTGCCCAAGCGTGTGTCCAGCAGGGCAAGCTGCTGTGCGGGCGTGCGTGCGACCCGTTCCTCTGCAAGCACTTGTGCTTGCGCTTGAAGTTCGGCCTTGCGTTCGCGGCCTCGATTGATTCTTCCCACTTTGCCTCCTGTGCCACATAGTATCAAGTGTAAAAACTATACCGAAAAAACATTCCCCGGGCAAAAGTTTAACAAATGGTTGGCATGATCCCTGCAATAGCATATAGTGTGCCAATGGTTTCATCCCGTCCCGGGCAAAAGATTTGCAAATCAACTTTTCCCGAATACTTTTTGCACTTGATACTGAAAGGCGAAGAGAGGAGAGAGGAGAGGGTGGAGGGTTCGAGAGCCAACGAGGATTTGGCAATTCAACTTTTCCCGAATACTTTTTACACTTGATACAGGGTGGTGCGGCGACACCCTGTCAATCAATCATCAGCCGTTTCTTGCTTAGAGGTACAAAATATGAGTGATAATAAGACCAACATCTTTGCCAGCGAGCATACCGAGAGCCCGGTTCAAACGATTCGCCAAACAATGAGTGTTTCGTTGAATGACGATGACCAGCCGGTTATTTCCTTCGCCACAAATCGAGGCAAGGGAAGTGGGGCGCAAGTTCTGCCGGTTGGGGAGTATCGAGAGTATATTGAGGTTCTTGAGGGATATGTGAAGGATGGGATTCCAGAGTCAGGACCGGAGGATAACTACTCCGCAGCCGAGACGGTTCAGCGAACCATCCATAGCGAAGATGGAGTGATTTCTTTTCGGGTACGTTCGGGCAAGGGCGCAAAACCCGCCAAGCTGCCAACTGATAGCTTTTCAGAAGTGGTTGAGTTGCTGCGTGGAACCGTGGATGCGGTTGAAGCTGCGGCTGTCAGCCTGACAACTCCTGCCGAGCAGTAGGGGAAAGTGGGGTGCCGAGCGTAGGTTCGGCACCCGCCACAAAAAATAAAAAAAATAATATTGGTTTTTCTTGCGTGCATGCGTAATATAAAAACCATCAGGGATGTTGATAGCACCTTGACGTTTTTTGTGGTTTAGTTTTTGCACTTGATACTGTCGGGTGCTACAAGAATCTTTGAAAATTAGATATGACCCTTGCTCTCGGGTCATTAAACCCAGGTGGAGTTACCGGCTCCTGGGCACCCTTCGGGGTGATAGCGAGAACCCTGTCTGGGAAGGATGCGTTTGCACGTATCTGCCGCCTAGCTGTAAAGGGGGGTGAGTTAAGGGGCGTGGTGGCCTTGAGAATCATCTGGTAGCCGAAAGTAAGAGCCCACACTCCACTGTGGGAGTGCTGCTGAAGGTATCTGCGGACTTGTAGGTTCGTCGTGGAAACGGGATAAGGGCTCATTTAACCAATGACTAAAAGGTCGTGGTAAGTCGAGGAGACTCGACAGAACTTAACTTCTGATGGCAGAAGTCTCTCTGGTAGAACCGGCAACGGAGCTACCGTCCCGAAAGGGGTCATCTGGATATCCTACCACGGGATTGAAGGGCGGCGTGTAACAAGCGGGGGAAGTGTACAGCTTACCAACTTGAGCACAGAATGTCAGGTCAGAAGTATTGCTTGCTGTTCAGCGTTTCTAAAGAACGAGAACAGGGAGAAAGTCTGTGAAGAGTGCTTACCCACTCGTGTGCGTACTCCGTTTTCGACATCCCAGTCTAACGGAAGGTCACAGGCAGAGAGAATAGACGTGCTAATCCTCTCACCCTTTATTTTTAAGGGAGGCGACCACCTCCCTACTAATTAAAATTGGTTCCCGCCTCCGCGCCGCGTCACTCGGAGACGCATTCACCATCGCCGATACCGGTGATACTGACATGACATCGGAGTAAAGGAAAAAAAGTTTATGCTTAGCGAGACCGACATATACGTTATTGTCCTTTTTTTCGGCGCATTCGCGGTACCGCGAATGCTTATGTTTGTCGGTTGTAGTGATGACCCTGTCCGTGGTGATACGGGCTTGGAAATAGTTGAGACCGGAATAGAAGCAGGCGATACAGGCATCGATACTGGTGGCACTGATACATCAGATTTTATATTTTAGAGACTGGAAAGTTGTTGCCACATGGCAGATAACTTCATGGCGCTTTGATGTGGTTTTCTGGCCTGCCCATCGGGCGGTGTTACTGAAGTCTATATTGAAGGGCCTTTTCCGGGCAAAAGCTTTGCACAAAAATGTTAAACTTTTGCCCGGATTTTTTTCTTGAATACTTTTTGCACTTGATATACGCGTGTGTAGGGAGGAGAAACGAAAATGGCTCGTCGATTATTTCCAGATAATGATGCTTGGGGAGCAGATGCGCGTCGTGCTTCTAATGGTATCGCTGTAGCTCTTGCGGATGTTTTGGCTCTTCTTGAGTCTGATGGTCCGGTAGATTTGCGGGATTTTCATTATGTGGCTACGGAGGCTGTTAGCTCTTTTGTTTCTGGTCTTTCTATTCGTCGTCGCTTGGGCGACCCGGATACACCGCCAGATTCTATTATTCGAGCCATTCCGGGTTCGCAGACGAGGAAGCGGCAGGCTTCATCTTCAGATAGTGCGGTCGATGAGTCACCCCGATTGTGATTTTCTTCTTGACGTATCGCGTGGACAGGTTAAGTACAAGTAGACAGCGGAGGGAGCGATGGAAAAGTTCAAGGTCCATGTAAAGTTTGACAATGATGGCGGTGATATAATCGAGAACCATACTGCGGATACGCTCGTGAGCGCATTGCAGCGTCTTGTTCTTGGTCCTGCCGCTAAAATGGGCATTATTCAAGAGGTTCGATGCGTTGACAGTGGAGACTGCACAAACTTTCTTGCTCGCAAGGTAGACGGAAAAGTAAAAGTTCTTTATCCCCCACACTTGGTTCGCTAGGAGAAAAAATGGCTAAGTTTATTACTCATAATGATGAGGGTTCCATTGATACAAATATGACCCATTTGCAGGGTTATATTTCGGCAACCTTCAAAGGGCTATGCAAAGTCTTTGGAAAGCCAACGGAAGGGGACTGTTACAAAACTGATTGGGAATGGGAGGTTGAGTTTCCAAGCGGAACGGTTGCCACCATTTATAATTGGAAAAATGGTCCATCATATACTGGGGCTGATATCTCTCCAGACTCCATTGGCGAGTGGCATATTGGTGGTCATTCGATAGAGGCTCTCCGTCTTACGGAAACTGCCTATCAGAACGCTTTCTGATAATTTTATGTATCCGCATTGAATGGGTCAGCGATATTGACTATGCACGCAGCGACTTCGTCGGCCTTATACTTGATGGCCGCTTCCACTATGGTTTGAGTTCCATATGGTGCCTTGGAGGCCATTGCGCCTGCCCCATCTTCTCGGAGGTATCCAGTAAGGGATTCGATTAGAGATTGCTTTGCGTCTCCATATATGCCAGCATTCTTTTTGATTAAAGTGTCCAGGTATTCTGCTTCTTTGTGCATACCTTTGCGGTCTAAGTGGTCTGCCAGTTTGATCAATTCATTTTTCATGTGAAGCTCCTTGCTGATTCGTTTGATAACATTAATAGTAATATTAATAGTAATATTAATAGAGATTATAATTTCTAAAATAGTATGCGGAGAAGTTCGCTAGGAGAAAAAATGGCTAAGTTTATTACTCATAATGATGAGGGTTCCATTGATACAGCTAACAACTGTGTGATGCCGTATGACCCAGAAGATGACGACGAGAAAGACGATGACACAGGTGAGACCCAGACCCAGACCAAGGAACAGTATGGTCTCACCTGGGAAAGCACACCCGACGACAAATGGTGGCATTCAACCACGCCCGACGAGGACGACGAGTGGGTCATGATGCCCAAGGACGACTATTGATGCAGAGAAAGCTCTTCATATTATATTTAAATATAATATGAAGAGGCCCTCGGGCAAAAGTTTGACATCTGGAAAGGAAAAAGGGACGCCGGACAGAGTAAATCTCCATCCGGTTTCTGCCGCAACAGCGAACATTTTATTACCAAATAATTGCGGTTATTCAGCTTTTTGTATGCTCCTTATAGTTCTCGTCCCGAAGCAAAGAGTTGATAGGTAGCGCGGCGGATGGTAAAGCGACTCGGGAGGTCCAACTCGTTGGACCAGAGCTGTAACTAGTATCTTACGCCCTGTCTGTGATGGCTCCGTTGCCGTCCGTTTGCTTTGCCGACCTATCTCTCCCTCCTTCGCCTTTCAGTATCAAGTGCAAAAAGTATTCGTAAAAAGTAGCCCGCCTGCCGGGCAAAAGTTTTACAAGATAGGTTGCATAGCATATAGGTTGCATAGCATATAGGTTGCATAGCACTCGATACTATGCAAACCAATTTAAATTAGATGTTAAAAATATGTAAAGTTTTTAACATTTCCCGGGCAAAAGTTTTACAAATAGGTATAATGGGGTTTTCCCAAAAGTCAATAGGAAGAATATAAATTATTTGTCATGCTTTTTGCACTGGTTACCATGTGGTGCTTAGCAAGAATTGTGCCAGAAAAGGAGGATAATATGGAATTTGCATTATTTGCTGTCGGCCCATCTGCCGCTGGAGCCCTATGGGCTATGGCGGGAGTTATGTTGACCGGTGAAATGCTTGAGATTCTTGTAGATATTAAACGTCATTTTTTTAACGTTTAATATCTATAGCGTTGGGTAAGTTATGAGTCATGAAACATCCAAAGAAGAAAAGCTCCTAATCATTCTAAACACTATGGATGTTCCTAGCTTTAGAGTGGAGAGTAAAGATTGGAGATGGCTTTTGAGAAACCTGGGTGTAAGAAATTCAAAACATCCAATGTTTCAAGCGGCTGTTAAGCTATTAAAACAAGTTCTTAAAAAATAAATAAATTTTGTTTTAAGCTTTTACGCCCGCACGGGTATGCATTTCTTGACTCTCGAAACTTTCACGCCCGCACGGGCAAAAGTTTGACATACCGAAAACAAGATAAGTGATGCCAGCTTTCACCGACATCACTCTCGGGGTTTGTACGCGCACGCACTCTGCCTATACACTTTGTGCGTGCGCGTATGTACTACTTTGCAAGCGTGGTGCTTGCCGCCTCTACTGCCTCTACAGTGCCGCGAAGCAACTCGACAACCTCTGCAAAACTATCGACGGGAAGCTTCGCGGGCTTCGCACCCTTCCCGGAACGAACGCGGAAGGAGACAATCCCATCTTCCTGATGGATGGTGCGACGGACGGTTTCAGCCGCCGAGAATTTCTCCTCTGTTGCCTCTGGGATGCCGCTTTCAACAATCCCTTCCAAGGTTGTGACATACTCCTTGAATTCTGCAACAGGCATGACCTGTGCTCCGCTTCCCTTGCCGCGATTGACGGCGAAGGAAACCACCGCGATACCATCGTCATTGAGGCTGACGCTCATTGACTGGCGAAGGATGGCGACGGGAGACTCGATGGCCTCGGTAAAAATGGACTGCATGATAGCTCCAAAACCCTCGTTGGGGAGGAGAGGTTCATCCTCTCTCGCCATGCAGTATCAAGTGCAAAAAGTATTCGGGAAAAACAGCCCTGTTCTCCCCAGCCTCGGGCAAAAGTTTCACAAATGGCGCTAACACGTCATACAAGAAAGTCAATAGGTAAGACAGAAATTATCTGTCATTTTTTTTGCACTCGATACCGCATGGTGAGAGCAGGGAATGACCCCAAGAACTAGCGAGAGGTCCACCATGATTGACGTGTTTTTTGAGGGAGGCAAATATCGCTTTCATAAAACTCAAAATGATAAATACTGGACAGGAGTTTCTGGTGGTGGTCACTTTTTTCCTGGAGCTAACTGTGTTGCGCCAAGAGGTATTTGGCAAATTCTTCAAAAGAAAGCTGTTGAAAGCGGTGTTTCCAGAGAAGTTTTCATCACAAAAGAACCGGAAAAGAAAAAGGCTGTTACCAGCGTTTCAAAAAAGAAAAGCAAGAAACCTTCAATTTCCATTTTCTAAACTTTGTAAAGATATTTCATCCTAACTGGACATTTCGGTTGGGGTGGTTATCTTGTAAGTGTCGGAGGATACTATGCCCAGTAAAAGACTGACCGATGATGAGATGGACAATTTGATTGCACAGTTTGTCAGAGATGGAGGCGAAGTAATCAGGCTTCGTCCCGCCACAAAGAGGGACCAAGAAAAGGCTTCTCGACGGTGGTATCACGAGGATAAAGCTATCGCCGGTAGCACGCGCTCTAAAGATGCACTTGCACGCGAGAGTGCGCGTGAGAAAACTATGATTTTCTCCAGAGATGAGCGTTGGAAGGCTGAAGAATGAAAACCTTATGCAAAATTGCATTAGCATGTCTTATGTTATATGGTCTTTTGTATTGGGCGGTAAGCAACCCTAACAGTGCTTCCAATATGAAGGAGTCTATTGATGGGGCTGCTTCTATTGCTGCGGATAAAGCAAAAAAGGTTGCAGACGCTTTAGTTGATGATGAAGATTTAGCTGATGATGAAGAGGAGAAATACTAATGCCTAATTGGTGTATGAATAACCTTAGTGTTTTTGGCCCAGATGAAGACATCAAACGGTTTATGAATCAGGCACGTGGACCTACGCAAACCTATAATAATATCATATCTCTTTATTCAAAGCCGTGGGATATTCACGATGACATTAGGGTGAAAGCAATGGTTGAAACATTGCCTGATCCCGGAGATATTTCTGAATTTTCATTTCATGCTCTTTACCCAGTTCCAGAAGACTATAGACGTTTTCCTTATGATGACACTCAAGCTGTTGAGCTTGGAGAAAAGCTTGGAATAGAAAGACCGTGTGGTGGATACTCATGGGAAGCTAATCATTGGGGCTGCAAATGGGGAGCTTCATTTCCTACTGTAACGATTAGTAGCGATACTAATATAGAGTATTCTTTCTCTACCCCATGGGGGCCGCCAAATGAATTTTTGGCTAAGATAACAAGAGACTGGCCGACTCTTACTTTTTTGCTTCAATATGACGAACCGGGCATGGGATTCAAGGGTACTTCCAAATGGGAAGAAGGTGAATGTGTCTGGGAAGAGGAGGGAGAATATGATGAAGAATATGATGAAGACTGAAGGGTTGGAAGAAGAATTTGTTCAAGCTATGAAAAAGAAGATTGCGGAAAATCCATCAGATGGTTCCGAAGAAAGTATTGATGAAGTTCTTCTCTCATTGTTCGAGAGAGGGTTTATTGATGTGCAGAAAACTGAAGATGGAGAGTTTGCCTTCTCAATTACTGATGAAGGCACTATGGCAATTACAAATCAAGCAGCATTATTTTCAGCAAGTCCTGCTGAAGCATAGAGGAGAAGGCTATGTCTAGAGATATTTGTTTCTTTTATCGTCATACGGATGAACGCTCATACACGATTGCGTATCGGCGCTCTCCAGATAGAACCTCTGTTCGGTATGGTGTTTCTGTTTGCAGAAATGATATGGACCAGTTTGCCAAGAGGTTGGGTCGTAAGATTGCGAACGGACGTTTGGATGCCGGACGTGTACGCCCAGGTCTTGCCGGTTCTGTGAGCAATTTGACTGATGACCTTAGCAGGTTTGAAGTTGAGGATGTTATTGCGTTTGTATGTGGCTTCGAGAGAGCGTTCTTGGGAAGCCCTGATTAGCGTCTCACCTGTTGCTTCTGGTGCGGCAATGGATCTAGAATAAGCTAACTCTTGAACCCCGACTCATATCCGTTTTTCACAATAGAGGGTAAACATGGAACGTCTTATCGGACATAAAATAAAAGAAATCAATCTTTCTCGAAACAGTTTCGACTTGGAGATTAAGACGGAAACTCATAAGTTTATCTATGAAACAGAAGGCGATTGCTGCGCGCACGCATATATTCTACCCCTTGATGAAAAGGATGTAAAAGCGTTGCTTGGCCACAAAGTGCATAAAGTCTTGAGGGATAAGTCTTCGCAAGAAACAGAAGGGGGCTATGGAGTTATAGACACAGAGTTTATCACCATTCAAACGCATGGTGGAGACTTGTTGCTTGAACTAAGAACCGAACATAATGGTTATTATTCCGGCCGGATAAACTTCATTAGTGTAGAGCCTATTTGGCCTGTCTTTGATGATATTCGAGAAGAAGCATACGAGGGACATAATGGATAATTCCAAAGATGAAATAATCGTTCTTCTCCAGGAAGAATATGGCTACCGAGAATGGCTTTGGATTCCTCAAATGAACGAGGAAGAGCTGAAGCAATGGTGGAAGTCTCTGCCTTCTGTTGCTCCTTTCTTCTTCTCTCCTGACCTTCCTGGGGAGAAGCATCAGATATGGTATCAAGATGCTGAAGACGAAGACATCTTTACCGCAGCTAATCCTCCAGATGAAAGTGATTACTTCTTTCTTGTAGAGGTAAGTGGACCAAGAGAGGTTTCCGCGATATCAAGAAAGGAGAGGGTGCCAAAGAATGTTTGGCGCGCACACTTGCATACGGATAATGATAGTCATTTGATTACTCCAGAAGGAGAGGTGATTCTTCATGCAGGATGGGTGTCTGATGAAGAATATTTCAGCGATGATTATAAGCCTTCTCCAGAGGCAGAAGAGGCATGGGGGAAGGCTACCTGCGAAGCTATGCAGAAGATTGTTATTGAACATTCAGCAGAAGAATAAGTATAATGGTCCTTATATGGGGCTATGGTGAAATGGATATCACAGGGGCCTTCTAAGCCCTCGTTCCAGGTTCGAATCCTGGTAGCCCTACCATTATATTTGAATTATAATTCTGCCCTCTTGGCGCAGTGGTAGCGCAGGAGACTGTTAATCTCTTGGTCGTTGGTTCAAATCCAGCAGAGGGCGCTTTTAGAAGAGATAATGTCAAGCAGTAACTTTTAGGAGAGATAATGTCAAGTAGTAATAACAACAACAGATCAAGTGGTAGCGGACTTTCTTTGATGACCCTTGTCGGGGCAGGACTCGCGGGATTCTGTTCGTACACACTTGGTAATGCGCCCGGATGGATAGCCATACATACGCTTTTCAACTGGCTCTATATTATCTACTTGTGTGCAGGGTGCGGCGGCGGATTGCCTATGGGGCTTTTTTAATTTTCTAATATAGTTTTAGCACCAGATACTCTTGCACACACGTACTCGGAGAGGCTCGGAGGGGAAATGAATAAGTATGTTTTAGAAAGAAGTGGCGTTCATTGGGAGAAGCGATTCTATGTAGGGCAAAGCACCTTTCACTGCGAAGCTCTCTGGGGGCCGCTAGACAGAGCCTTTGAGTTTCATCGTCAATCCGATGCTGTTCGCATGTCACACCAGATTGATGACCAAGAGGGCTTATACACAAGAGTATCTGATGCATCTGAATTGGAGGCCAAAGATGAGTGACGCCCTACTTGAATCACAGACTTTCTCCCTGTTCTCGTTCTTTAGAAACAATCCCGATATTAACGAAGAAGATGTTGATGAAGCAGTCATAGATGCTGCTCTGGCTATGGCTTCAAACGCTAACAATGAGGGTCTTCCTGGGCAGATTAAGTTCTTGCTAATCATCGCGGGTTGGTCCGAAGAAGATATCAGGGATTACTTTAAAGGATGAATGGCAATAACATGGAAAATTATATCGATTATATCGAAGAGCGAAAAAGAAAGACTACTGCTGCACTTGATTTGTGTCCACCTCCTATTAGAGACTGGCTAATCGAGTGCACAACAGGTTCTATAACTGGTGAGCCATCGTCCACAAATAATGATGGAGATTTGGTGGAGTGGTTCATGGTTGGACAAAATTCTTCTCATCAATTTTTTCTTGGAGTTCGGCCCGATGGCGTCTTCATAAGAAAAGCAACAGGAGAAGAGTATAATCAAGAATGTCAATGTACTTACTTTAAAGTATCATTGACAGTAATCTCTCCCGGTGATATCTGCAATAATTACTGGGGTCATCTTTAAGGAGGATGAATGTCGCTAAAGAAAAGTATTACAGCCGGTGTCAAAAATGGACTAGCAGACCCATTCGGAACAGCAATGGGCATTGCATGGTGGATCTTATGTGTCGGCTTGGGCGCGTGGGTACTTCAAATGGTTATCAGCTTTGCTGTGGGCATTAACGGCTTCTAGGAAAAATAACAAATAGGCATTTGCCGGGGAGAGAATGATGGGTGCTGATACGTTTATAACTACTGCAAGAGGCAGCGATGCCCGTGATGCTTTTAATGCTGCGGTGCAAGAGGCACAGTACGACCATGGTCACGCTGGCTACACTGGTACTATCGCGGAGAAGCATGACTTTACTGTCATCCCTCTGCCATACGGTCGCGAACCTTATGAATACGCCGAGGATCTTATCTACGAGTCCGACCGCCGAATCGACGATAAGTGGGGTCCAGCCGGTTGTCTCAAACTTGAGGATGGAAAATACCTCTTCTTCGGTTGGGCTAGCTCCTGACAATTTAGTCACATACCCGAGAGTAGGCTCATGAAAGAGGTGAAGAAGTATAGTTTTCAGCTTACGCAAAAAGAACTACAGCATATTCTTCGTAGCTTATGCCGCGAAGCTCCTGCCGAGCCTATTCTATATTTTGGCGACTGGCTTCCAAGAAAGTCGCGGGCTGGAGCTGTATCTCAAAAAGATACAGCTCTTCGCGAAAACCTGTTAAAGCAGGCGGAGTCTCTCGTGGAAAAAAAAGATGTAGAGTTTGAGGTTGGAGATTTGGTGTCAGTCAAAATGCTTCCCCTAAAAGGGAAAGCATTTGAGGTCCAGTCTCGAAATTGGGCAGCAGATATTGAGCAGTATGAATATGTTATTTGCAGTCATGATTCTCGTCGAGTTATGCGTTCTGCATGGCTTAAAAAATATCTTTAAAAAAGGAGAAACCCGACTGGCAAAAAAGCCAGCGCGGGCAAAAGTTTTACATTTAGAATACAAAACGACCCACCCGGTACTCTGACCGGGTGGGCTTTACGTTTTTATGTTACGTTTTCCTACTCTTCATTTTCCCCCTCGTCATCTTCGGAAGGTGTAAGGGACTGTCCGGCGGAAAGAACCGCGCTAACAGTACCGGTGAGAAGTTCACACACTTCGCTAAACATAGCGACAGGAATCTTCGCGGGTTTACTTCCCTTCCCAGAGCGGGTACGGAAAGAGACAACACCATCTTCGACTCGGATAGTGCGACGAATAGTTTCGGCGGGAGAAAGGGTTTCTTCTTCGCGCTCCTCAATGCCGTCATCAGCATAGCCCTGGAGGGTGCTGACAGCTTCAGCAAAGTCGCTGGTGTCAATGACCTGTGCTCCGCTTCCCTTGCCACGATTGGTAGCAAAGGCAACCTGTGCCTTTCCATCATCAGACAGAGAGACGCTCATGGTCTGTCGAATCACTTGAGTAGGAGACTCCGTGTTCTCACTCTGAAAGATTGCAGTTTTATCACTCATTTGGTTTTTCCCTATCGGAAGATTTTAACAGTAGGACTATCCTACACTCTGCGGTATCCAGTGCAAAAACTATATCAGAAAAATTACTGAGGAGCTTAATTATTAAAAATGCAAACAATTAAAATACTTCTATTTAATGAGCATTACTTTGATATCTAACTAGCATTAGATGCCCGCGAAACGCGGGGCAAAAGTTTCACATCCTATTAATATAGGAGAATAGAAAGCAAAGATAGGTCTTGTTATTGTGAAACTTTTAAGCAGAACATTGGTAGATTTATCTTCGAAAAATACAGGGAATCTAACGGGACATATTTCTGTTTATAAAATGGACAATGGAAATCTTTATTATGTTTATTTTATTGAAGCCAGATATTATGCATCAAAAGAGATTGACCCCATAACAAAGAAGATAATAAAAGAGAGGGGTTCGATAAGTAATTATCATTACAGTGTCGATCTATTCTTTAATGATAAAGCCAGACATCTCGGCTGGCCGGGCAAAAGTTTCACATACCGCTCTAATCCGTAGTCTTACCAGGCAGAAGATACCCGGCATGAAATGATGTCAAAGAAATTATTTGACAATCTTTTAGCACTCGTTACCCCCAAGTGAAGAAGTCTCTTCCTCATTTAACAGAACTCTTAACATACAGTAGATACAGAGCGTATCTTTAAAGAGAGATTCTTCTTTGTTTATATTATTATTTGTCGTCTTAGTAGACAGTGGTTAAGTTTGACAAATTTTCTAAAATTTGTTTCACGAAAAGCTACCAACACCGGTAGAATATATCATGTGTCTTGACAAATAAACTTATTCGACAGAAAGAGGAGCGCAAGATGAGGGACAATACAGAGATAGAGTTTTATATTTTTGAAACTGATGATGATTGTTATAGCCTTTTTAACATCAGAACAGATAAGGAAATCTTTTTTGATATGACAAGGAATGATGTGTCGACTTTCTTGATTAATAATAATCCAGAACATCCCTTCCTCTTGCAGAATGAAGGCTCCAATATATCCGTCCTCAATCATAACACTTACCTGGGAAAGAATCAGAATAATAAAGAGTTGTGTGTAAGCAATGATGATAGCTACATGCATTATAACAAAGAGTTTAAGAATGAAACCTCTCAGTTTGTTTCTGAAGATCTTCTTATGAATTATTTAAACTCTAACTATGAAGGTTACTTTCGTTACAAACCCTCTTACTCTGCAACAAACTGTGCTCCCAATATTGAATGGCCAAAGAATGAAATGGATAAACAATTATCTTTCTCTTTTATGCATGAAGACAGAGACATTGATATAGATACAGACATGGATGAAGAGATTCCATATCTAGATGAGTATGATACAGACTTTAATCCAGATAAATAACCAATAGACCTCCGGGGTCACACCATGCTTTAAGGCAACCTTTAATTTTTAAAGGTTGCCTTTTTTATTTTCTTTTAATGAGTCCTTTGATTTCAAGAAAGTCCCTTTAAACCCAGGCGGCCACTCCGGCATATTTTTTTGGGGC
>Ga0209128_1000969_pt1 | contig 20196 bp, 21 predicted proteins | sample ETNvirnome_6_100_FD_184072 | JGI IMG/M metagenome (GOLD analysis project Ga0209128, IMG submission 184072) | Marine viral communities from the Pacific Ocean - ETNP_6_100 (SPAdes) (version 2) | ecosystem: Environmental > Aquatic > Marine > Oceanic | place: Pacific Ocean | collected 2013-06-19 | reverse complement strand
ATCAGATCCTGGCATGGGAGGAACCTGATCGTTGAACTCCGCAGAACCTGCACCGATCTTCACGGCATTTGTGCCGCTCAACACAATGTCGTGGGAAGAGGAGAGAATAAGAGCGGCGTCGCCGGCACCATGGCCGTTCGACACACCCAGAAATGCCTGCGCGGTGTCGGCAAAATTCGCGTCAGCGGTCAACTCCACGTAGCTTAAGCTTTCCGCAACAACGCCGCCGGTCCCAGCCAACAGTGCCAGCATGCTGGCCCCAGTTTGATTTCCAACTGTTATGTCTCTAGCAGTTTCATTAGTGCCGATGGTGATGTCTCCAGCAGCCGCGGCTCCGCCAATGGCAATTGTGGAAGTTCCGTCGATCGTGATCGCACCGGATGCATCAATATCAATTTCTCCGTCGTCTGAGGCAAGATTCAGACCCGAGGAACCTGACACTGTCAACGCACCGATTGTGGTGACGTTGGAGGCACCAACACCGTCGATGGAGATTACGCCCGCGGCATCGAGTGCGATACCGCCCGCCGCGGCGTTGATATCAATTGCTGCAGCGTTACTACCTAGGGTGTTGGTAATTGTAATTTGCTCTGAGGTGCCCGCGTTGGTCAACAACTTAATCGCGTCGGCATTATTATACGATGATTCAAGCAAAATAGCAGCCGTAGCATCAGTCGTCAGTTTGGTGAAGACTGTGGCGTTCATCAGGTTGCCTGAGTTTCCGCCGAAGGCACTAGAGTTATTGTACTGGACTTGGGTGTTGGATCCTCCCGGGCTGGCACTTAGGCCTGATCCATCTGCTGTAATATTTCCAGATATGTGTAGATCACCACCGAAGACTGCAGAGCCGGTCACCGCTGTGTTCGCTGATCCAATGGCACCGGAGACAAAGAAGAAAACATCAGTTCCGATTGAAGTCGCGACATAAGCATCCCCTAATTCTCCTCCCGCAAGAACGACTGATCCTGTCGCGTTGAGCCTACCTGCTGCGGGACTAGTCCATCCAACTGCATCACCGCTGCCGCCGCCGCCGGTTGATGCAATGGTGACGGCACCGTTGGATGCCGAAGTAATTGTGATGTTAGCACCGGCTTCAAAGGCGGACTTTCCACTGACCAGACGAGTAAGAGATCCGCTAAGGCCCAGCGAACCTGACACTATTCCGTTGACACCCAAGTTCCCCAACACAGTTGCGTTGTCCTTGATGGTTGTTTCTGATGTGGTGTGACCAATGGAAACTGCAATTCCGCTATTGGCGGCGCCAAAAGCAATGCTAGTTGCTGAATCAATTGTCAGCGCACCTGCTGCATCAATATCAATTTCTCCGCCGCCTGAGGCAAGATTTAGACCCGTGGAACCCGACACTGTCAGAGCACCGTTTGTGGTGACGTTGGATGTGCCCACGCCGTCAATAGAAAATGTACTGGTACCATCGATCGTAATTGCACCAGAAGCATCGATGTCTAGCGCGGCTGTATCAATATCGAAAGCGACGTCAGCAGCAGTACCAATGTTGATGCCTCCTGCTCCGTCTAGTGAAAGAGCACCATCAGCATCAATGTCGACTGCATCATCAGAGTTTATGTCAACATCACCGGTACCTGCATCAATTTTTACGCCGCCCGCAGCGTGCGATGCAGTCAGGAGAAGAACCCCGGCGCCAGTTTTACCGGCATCTATTACGACGCCGCCAGCGGCGCAATCAATCTTAAGTGAATCGCCTGCTGTACCATCTACATTGATAATGTCAAAATCACCGTCCGCATTAGAGTAGATGTAGTTTCCGGCATCGCGGAAGAACAATTTAGCATCGCCTGTGCTAGTGCCGACAGTGATGTCACCAGTACTGTCGTTGAATGTGAGATCTGCAGCACCGCCAAATGCGCTACCACTATTATATTGGACTTGGGTATCGGATCCGCCCGGCGAGCCACCGCCACCGACAATTGTTACTGCTCCATTCGAAGCAGAAGTGATCGTAATATTCGCACCAGCAATAAGGTAGTCAGTTCCGTCCGACAATCTTGTTAGTGAGCCAGAAAGACCAAGCTCATGAATCGTTGCTCCGGTAAATGTGGTGCCAGAAACTGTCGCAACCACATTGTTGTCGATCGCCATGGTGAAACCGGCGCCGGCGCCAGCATCTGTTCCGGACAAACCGGAGCCCATCGTCAGAACTCTTTCTGCATCGAGAGAAGCTGTGGCAGCCAGAACCAGATATTGGGCAGCGTTTTCTCCACCTTGATGCCCACCCACGATTGTTACCGCTCCATTCGAAGCAGAAGTGATCGTAATATTCGCACCAGCAATAAGGTAGTCAGTTCCGTCCGACAATCTTGTTAGTGAGCCAGAAAGACCAAGCTCGTGTATTGTTGCTCCGGTAAATGTGGTGCCAGAAACTGTCGCAACCACATTGTTGTCAATGTCTATCGTAAAGGCACTGTTGGCTCCCGCATCTGTTCCGGACAAGCCAGTCCCCATTGTCAGAACTCTTTCTGCATCGAGAGAAGCTGTGGCAGCCAGAACCAGATATTGGGCAGAGTTTTCTCCACCTTGATGCCCACCCACGATTGTTACACCGCCGTTAGATGCCGATGTGATAGTAATGTTTGATCCGGCAATCAGGTAAGATGTGCCGTCAATCAGTCTTGTTAGTGAGCCAGAAACTCCACCTTCTGAATATGTGACGCCTGACACGTAAAGATCGCCACCAAAAACTGCCGTTCCTGCTGTGGCCGTTCCTCGTGTCGATGCTGTTCCAGATACAAAGAAGTAAGAGTCAGTTCCTGGTTGTGGTGGAATTTCACTTCCAAACTCTGCTGACACGCCTCCAAATCGAATATCAGAACCGGTTACTGCATGTGGGCCGCTCGAGTTTCCCATAGAGATACCGCCCGTACCCGGCGTAATTGTGATTTTTGCCGAGCCGCCTGCAGATCGTAGGGCAATACCGGCGCCGTCAGATGATGAAAGAACTGGGGATCCACTTCCAATCTGAAACTCTGATGCTCGAATACCAACCAACGTCATTGCAGATACATCGCCTCCAGCTATCTCTCCTGCTTCCACATCAATCTTTCCGGCGCCCCAGGAGTCCTCGGCAACTCGACCAAAGACCAGAGCCTGTCCTGCTGTTGAAGATCCGGATGCAATTGCAAGACCACCTTCTTGATTGCTGGTGGTGCCACCCGATGCAATGTAAATCAAGGGATCTTTAACAACCAGATTGTCTGTTGCAACTGTTGTGGTTGTTCCGTTTACCGTGAGATCTCCTGTAACAGTCAAGTCTGTCGCGATGACAGCACTTCCAGTAACGTCCAAGTTTCCAGACACAGAGAGGCGAAAGGATCCGTTGTCATATACCAGACCGGAATCACCGGCGAGAATACCACCATTGTTATACTGAATCTGCGTGTCAGATCCGCCAGCAGCAACAACAGTCCCACCGCCAACCTCAAGAACTCCTGATATGCAGACATCGCCGCCAAACAGCGTCGTGCCAGGTGTGCTGGTCCCAAGAGATCCGCTGGTTCCAGAAACGAATACGAAAACGTCAGTGCCTACATTTGCCATAAGTGTTGCGTTTTCGATTCCACTTCCATCGTAATCCATTCCTGGAGACGACGCACTGGCTATCAACAGGCTTGGAGTGCTGGCAGTCGAACCAGAAGCAATTATCTGGGTTGTTCTAATTTGTCCTGATCTAAAGTCTTTTGCCATCTTATCCTCTATGATTTTTGTCTGTTACAAACACGAAACTTACGATAGCCGATCCGGTAATTGGTGCACTAAAGCTTTGACTCATCGCCAGCTCAGTTGATGTGTTAACCACACTCGAATTGTATAGCCTCACATTCCCATACGGATCCTCGTCAGAACTATCGCCGAAATGTGTGGAGAATCCGTAGAAACTGCCAGTTTTCCTATCAAGGGCAAGAGCATCCGCTCCGTTGATACCAGATACAACCAGGTTTGATGTTGTTGTCAAGTCCGCTACAGTTACACGACCCTCGGATATGGTAAAATTGAAAAGTCTCATCCGATCTTCACCGCAAATATGTCAACAACGCCAGTCCAGATAGCGCTACTTTTGACTGTCACACTGGAAGCTGTGGTAGTGGCGTTGTCAACCCAAATGTTAACGTCGACACCGCCTGAGTCCCCACTATCACGAGCACTTGCAAGAATCTGAAATGAAGTGTCAGTAAAGGGAAGTTCAAACGTTAGCGTGCCCGATTCAGCGTTAGTAAACGTGATCGAGCCCACCTCAATGGACATGTTCTGATCGCCCAGATAGGATATTCTTTTGGGAGCTCGGATCAAAGGATAACGTTTTGAGTACCGGTTTCTGTCAATCAATCTGGCTCTAAGACTTCCCATCTATCACACCTCTGTCTCTAAATATCGACAGAAGAAAATTAAAGCAAAAGACTCGCCTCAGAAGCGATAGTTGATCGGATTCCCACTGGCAAATGGATATGAGCAGTATGCAGTGACTCCCTCATTCGTTTTGCTACGATCGACAGGCCATTGGTGTTTTTGTTGATGTAGGGCGTGTCAATCTGATCGGTGTCTCCCATCAAAACGATCTTACTTCCTTCACCCACACGAGTAATAACCGTTTTCAATTCGTGGATTGTAGCATTTTGTGCTTCGTCCAGAATAATGAAAGAGTTTGTGAAGGTCCGGCCTCGAATGAATGACATCGGAGCGATCTCTAACAACCCGTTGACCCGCATCATATCGAATGTACTTCGATCCTTGAAGTGATTTCGAAGGTTGTCCATTGCCGGCGCCATCCATGGCATCATCTTCTCATCAGCGTCACCAGGCAGGAATCCCATTTCCTTTCCAACAGGCTGGATATTCCGGGTGATGACGATTCTCTCGTACTTTCCCTGTTGCACCTGGGATATTCCTGACAACAGACTAATGAATGTTTTGCCGGATCCTGCCAAACCAGTCATGGTTAGCATGGGAATCTTTTCATTCAAGAGAGCCCACATAGCAAACTTTTGCTCTTTGTTCTTAGATGTGAAAGTCGATGCCCCGCCGGTCTTGACCTCCATGTCAGTAACCAATCTGAGTTCAGATTTTAGTGCATCCCAGACACAAAGCGCTGACTGTTTCGACTGCGGTGCTTTTATAACGACAAATGTGTTGTGGCTCAGATCGCAATCGTAGTAAATGGACCGGCTCTGATATAGTCGATCGATCTCATCACCGATAGGTGCCAAGGTTATGAGGCCATCCCAGTTTTCTTCTGGCAGATCGATGTAGTCACTGTAGTAGTCCTCAGATATCAGACCGATGGCATCGCCTTTAACGCGCAGATTGATGTCTTTGGAGACTACTGTAATTTCCCGATCAGGATTGTTGGCCTGTATTTCCAGCGCCTCCAACAAAATCCTGTTGTCACTATCGTTAATATCAAGGGGAAAGTTTTCCGGCAGTTTGGGAAAAGTGAGTCGAATGGTTACAGTTTGGTCATCTTCAACTGGCACACCGATATGAAGCGGCCCATCCTTTCGCAATTCATCAAGCCTCCTGTTGATATACCTTGCATTCTCTCCCAACATCCCGGGCTTGTCCTTAAAGTGATCCAGTTCATCCAGAACCACTAATGGAAGAACCACATCACATCTTGGGAAGTTCTCCAAGGACTTTCGGTCATAGAGCAAAACGCTGGTGTCAAGTACGATGATTTTTCTGTCAGATTTGAGCATTGAAAAAATGATCCTCCGTTATCATAATCATTCTAAGCAGGATAGCAGGAATGAAAAAGAATGATACTCGAAAGAAGCGAAAGAAACCTCCCATCAAAAAGTCAATGAGAGAAAGCTCACTACAGGAGATAGGGGATCAGCTGGGCCTAACGCGAATGAGGATCTGTCAAATTGAAAAGACAATCCTGGAAAAGCTTCGAAAGGCGCCGTCACTTGAAATGTTTAGTGATGATTAAGTAAACGCAGGGACCCGAAAGTCCCAGGTTTATTCTAGCGGGTTGGTGGCCGAACTTAGAGAATGCCCTTTCTGGACTTCTCTTCTGCAATTGTTAGCTTCACCAGCTCGGATGTCTTGCCTCGTAGAAGTCGTAGTGCCCTACGTGCTCGAACGCCAGCTGCGGAATTTCCATTGGCGTTTTTAAGAACATCGACCTCGGCCTGCTCCACTAGAGCTTTAACCTCGTTCCAAGAATCAAGAATGTTGTTTGTATTACTCATTGTCATATCTCCTAAGTGTAAATCTTTGTTTTTCCAGAGGCTTCATTACTGTTTGTTGTTCCCTCTGCGCTAATTTGGCCACTCTGATTGATAACGTCAGTCAAAGCATGCATCAAGTTCACGTCTTCTAATTCTAGTGACAGAAGCCTTACAATGTAAAGGATCTGATATTGTGTCACGCCAAACTGGATGACCTCACTAACGATCTCCCTTGCCTTGATTTTTTGCAAAGCAAGTTCCTTTTCACGTCGACTAAGTTCTGGTACTGTGGGTGTTTCTGTCATTCGATGGCTTCCTGTCGAGAAAACGGCTCTACTCGAAACTTATCTTTCGACACAAAACGAAGTATTTTTCCTTCGCATCTGTCAGTTCCTGTTTCGGATGCTAGAACAACTGTGCTGTCCCATTTTTCGTTTTCCAGGATAAATCGTGCCATTTGGTAGTCCGGCAAATCTAAACTGTAGCTAGAAAAAAGCTCAATGAGCGCCGCCGGCAGAGAAAGGATGACATCTTCTTTTGTCTCTACAGCCCGCGATTCATCCTTCCCACCCAAGATTTCTGACTTGCATATGTCAAACACTTTATGAATTGTGCCGCAATTGTTGCACTGCGACAGTGATGGAACGACAGTGTCTGATTCATCGACCGTCGAGAAAACTGCGAATTTGTGGTACAGTGTTTTCTCTCTGTTTCGAAACTGCGGCAAAACGCAGTGACACTCAATCAAATGTTTATACGCCTGAATCATTTCTTGGAAAACTCATTTGAAACTGCTGACGTAAGAGCGTCGGTGTGGGACTGGATGATCTGCGCAACCGATTGAGCGATGAGAATTTGTTGATCATTCGAGACGTCTTCTTTGAGGATCTCTCGTATTGACGAGATGATTTGATTTTTCATGACTTCGTTTCTATCGATGACGGATCGACAAATTGCGCCTTCTGATACGTTGCTTTTTGACATGCCTACTCTTTTCCTTCGAAGGTTTGGTGTTTTCCTTCGCCTTGTTGTTAGATGTGATAACACAGCCGAGGTTTTGTAAAATGCCGACAAGGCTCCTTTCAGCCCGCAATCCCACATCAAAAGATGAAATTGGAACATGAATACTCCCGGCTGGTGTGACTATTTCGGTTACTCCTGATCGAGATGAAAATCGAGACAGACCCACCAGAGTTTTTGTTCGATCGATCGAGACTCCTTTGAGTGAAGCCAGATCTTTTCCAAATGAAACCTCCAGTTTGGAAGACCCACCGCTGTCATCATGATAGATTGCTTGGTTTTCCATCACTTGCATCTTGATGAGATTCTGAAGCTTTGCATTTCGGACCATTCCACCAGACTCGTTTGATACACATTCAAATCCTGCTGCCTCGAGGCACAAAAAGCTCTCAACACCCCAGTCAGTAACCGAGAATGGAATAACCCGCAGTTTCTGATTTAACCAATTCTCAGCAAGTGTATTGGAGACGTCCGGCAGAAATCCCCTTGCCAGAAGAATGACATTTTGATTTTGTGCATCCTCCAGGATTCTATGAATCTGTGATGTGCTTTCCACGATTCCGTCGATTGCAACTCCGTAGTATTTTGCCTCATCACCGGCTGTGGAAACTCGAGAAGCAAATAAGGGATCAACCGACCCAGTGATTTTTTTGCCACGAACTGAGTTGATAATCGTGGCGTATTGTTTTCCTTCTTTGAGATCAACTAATGTCCCGCATGCCCCAAGTCTGATCAGTTTTTTGGCAATAGCGCATGACATCCCACCACGGGACCACGAATTGATGACCCGATCGACCTCATCTATCTTCGAAACAGACTGTCGGGGCCTTTCAAGGTCATGCGGTATAGCCAACCCTGTCCAGAAGAGGCAAGAGATAAGGCCAGAGCCACCCTGGTTGACGTCTGTTGAATAGAAGCTACTTAGAACGATGTTCCTTATGGCTAAGCTAATTGAAGACCTCTGGGCCCATTCTGCCAAACATCGATGAAAATCCAGGGGAACCCCGGTGCAGATGTTATTGTCGTAGTTGAATGTCACTTTTCCAGCCAGCAAATTTCTGCAAATGCCAGCCAGCTCATCCTTAGCGTCACGGATTGCCAGATCAATCTGCCGGCGATCTAGATGAGAACTAGTGGATTGTCTCTTTGCTTTTGGCACGAAGTTTCTCGACGTCCAGCTTTGACACTGAAGTAGTTAGTCGCTTGAACACACTGTGGAGATCTGTTAGGATCTCATCCCGAATCTTGGCATGTTGCTCTGACGCCCCAAACCGAATCAAGCCTACAAAACAGGCAATGATCATTAGTGTAGCCCCAAGCCAAAATTGCTGTCCTAACAAATACGTGCCACAAAGTAGCATCGATTCTGGCATAAATCCTTTCATTAGCTGTCCCGCCAGAGGTTATTGGAGGCATAGGAGAGGATTTCTTCTGCGCTGTCCTCGTTATAGCCATAGTCATCAATCATCACCCTGACCATCTCACTGTACTTTTTCTGTTGGTCCTTGTCTCGGGTTTTGGACTTGGTTACGATCCTGGAGATATCTCGAACTGAGTTGATCAGGTAAGACTCAATGGCTTCTTTGAGTGGCTCATACGTTTTGTAGTCAACTGTTTCCCCACGCCGCATTTTTGCAAACATGTAGGCAGTAACATCACTTCGGAAGCCATCTTTGGATGTGCCTGTAACTCCGATCTGCTCTTCGATCGATGTCATGAACTTCTCATCCGGCTTACGTTCTTCCTTGGTCAGCCGGTCTTTCATTCGTTGATGGGTCGTGTAGGCCTCAGAATTGTCCAAATAGCTGTCAAACAAAGCCTGGGCTTGTTCCTCATAGGCAGAGATGAACGCTTTGGCAATCTCAGTATCCAGGATTCGAAGATATTCCTCTCGAACCACCTTTTGAATCAGCTCCAAGCATTTGTTTTTGAATTCCTCATCAGCCAGCTGTTCCTTGACACACAACGTAAGTGATTCAATTAAGGAAACCGGTGTGATCATGTTCTTGTCACTGCGAACCAGGGCCTGGTCAATGGCTTTGGTGATGAAACGGGTAGAGATGCCACTCATTCCTTCTCGGCGGGCTTCATCCTTCAAGTCTTTCAGGTCGATTTTCTTGACTCGCCCCTTCTCAACCACTTCTTCGCCGTTGTAGATCTTCATCTTGGTGACTGGATCGCACTTGGCTGTGGATTTGAGGCGGGACATGATGCTGAACATTGAGGCCACTCGCAATGCGTGAGGAGCAATATGAGCATCAAAATCGGACAGAGCCAACATCTTTTTGTAGATCTTGATTTCCTGATCTAATTCCAGGCAATATGGGACATCGATTTTGACGACACGATCAAGGATGGCCTCGTTTGTGTGCTCAGATTGGAATCGATTCCACTCAGCTTCGTTGCAATGTGCTACGATAACACCATCGAAATGGAGCATGTCGCTCTTTCCAGGCGACGGGATTCGCTTTTCTTGTGTTGCGGTGATAATGGTATGCAGGAATTCAATCTCATTCTTGAAAACCTCGACCAGCTCTACAATTCCTCGATTACCAACATTGAAGGCACCATTGAGAGACAGGACCCGAGGGTCATCTTCTGGATATTTGTCCAGCTTAGAAATATCAACGGAGCCAATTAGTACCCCGACATCCTGGCTGTTGGCATCCATTGGAGGCACAGATGCGATTCCGCGGCGACCTCGTTGCGAAAATGTTGTTTTCTCAATTTCAAAGTCTTCGTACTTCCCGTCAAGGTTTTTTAGAAGAATATGTCGAGCAACTGGACTGATGTCGCCTTCGATTCGAATGGATAGCTCTTCTTCGAATGTATCTCGAAGTCCACGAGGAACCAGCTGTAATGGCTCACCACGATGAGGATCACCTTTGAGGTGGAAGTATTCCTTTCCGTCCAGAGAGTGCTTGATATGTTCAATCAAGGCAGATTTTCCTGCACCAACTGGACCCATCAGCAATAGAACTTGTCTAGACTCTTCGCCCTTGTGAGCAGCGGAGTGAAGGAATGACAGGATGTTCTCAATTACCCTCTCCATTCCGAAAAACTCCTTCTCGAAATACTTGTAAATAGTGATGGAGTCGTTATCAAAGATTCTGCTTTTCCGAGGGTCGCTATCCGGCATTCTACCAGAGCCGTGCTCCGTCAAAGCCTCGTAGAGTCTCCTATGAGATGACTTTACAAGACTAGGATTTTCTTCAAGGAGTCGAAGGTAGTCAGTGAACGTCCCAGAAAACTTCTCTTTCTTGCTGTTTTCCTTTCGTTGTGTCTGAATCACCTTCAACAGTTTGTTGGTACTCATTTGTTCTCCCATGTCGATTCTACTATAAACAGATTCGTCAAAAACATAAATCCTAGATTTCCCATGGATCTCCCTCAACGTATGTGTGCAAAACAACGTCATTTCCCCAGAGAACCCTTGCATGATCAACGGTTTTGTCCGAGTAGTCCAGAATCAAGTCTCGGCCATCATGATCATGACGAAGGACCAGCCTTCCGTTGTCCTCGAGAATCTCTACTTTGATAACTGGCAAGCTGGAGTCACCGATTGTTGAACAAAGCGATTCACGAACTTTTTTCCAGCCGTCGTCATCTGATATCTCATCGATTGTCCAGTTGCGTTTTTTCTCGCTCCAGCTAAACAGTCCCAGCTCCATAGCAATCTTGGGAGTCAAATACTGCCGAATGAACGACACGTCATTAAGGGATTCTCGAGCGATAAAGCACTCCTCAAGACCAAGTCTCTCTTTGATGTCTTTGAATATCACAAAACCGAAATGATAAGGATTAAGTCCGCCCAGATGTGGCCGAATAACAGCGTTGTGCATTTTAAGGAATGGCAGATGATTCTTGTCGTCAAGCTGCAGATCGTGGCAAATGGTGTAGTGCCAGAATGACGCCCAGCCCTCGTTCATGATTTTGGTCTGGATTTGTGGTATGAAATAGTAGGCTTCGTCGCGGCAGATTTCAATAATGTCCCGCTTCCAGTCAGGCATCTTCCCATGCTCAGAAATGAAACCCATAATATCGGCATCGGGTTCAAGGGGAACGGTATCAATATCGTAGACAACATATCTTCCCGAATTGTCCCGCTCAGAAAGGGACCGATAGTATTCCACCATCTCTTTTTGAGTCCGCCTCTCAGATCCATCTCGATTAATCTGGTACTGCAGGGCATGACATGAATCAATAACTTCTTCCACCGCATCGATACCAATTATTGGGTCTTCAACATACTCTTGAATTCTTTTCTTCGCGGCTCGAAACCGGCCGATGACCGACGCTGGCCGGGTCCCTTTGAACATCCGGTTGTTCTTGAAAAAATCGCTGTGCCCAACACAGTGAGCCATGATCAGGATTTGAAGATAGAGAGGATTCTCTCGCATCAAGTAAGCAATGGATGGGTCCGAGTTGATTATCAACTCGTATGGCAAGCCTTCAACTCCGGCATTGTAGGACTGATGTGTCCTTTCAAATGACTTTCCATACGACCAATGATCATAATGAGTTGGAAGACCGTGATAGGCCATGTGACCAATCATTGCATAATAGTCACAGATTTCATAATTGATGGGATACCAGTCCAGTTTGTAGTCGCGGGCAATCTTTCGAATTTTCTCATCCCATTCTTGCAACTCACTAATTGACCATGTCATTCGGCACCTCGATAACTACCAAACATCACTTTGAATGCATCCCAGACGTCCTTCTTTTCTTTGATTTCCACCAATTTGACATCCCTTGATGCCAGTTGCGCAAGATGAACAGACAACCGATCGTCACTGTTCCATGATGGCTCATCCGTCGGGGTGATTTCACAATATCCGAAGAGCTGGCAGATTTCTTTGAGCTTGGAGGCGGAAGCCAACATGTTATTGGTGTCAAACCCAAAGTTGTCGCCGTCAGAACAGTGGAAAGCATAGACATTCCATAGTGATGGGTGAAACCGCTTTTCAGCCACTTCTAGGGCTAGATTGTATGCTGACGAGACAACTGTTCCGCCAGATGAAATTCGGGAAAAGAACTGTTCTTCGCTGACCTCTTTTGCACTTGCATCATGGGCAATGAAGACAATTTCAACTTTGTCATATCGTGTGCGAATGAATTGGTATAGAAGGAAGAAAAAACTTCGAGCCAAGAATTTTTTGCCTTTCGACATCGACCCCGAGACATCCATCATCATCATGATAACGGCGTTGGTGCTCTCCTTCATCTTGTTCTTGTAGTGGCGGTAGGTCAGATCGCCATTGTGAAACGATCCCTCAAGATCTTCTTCTTCCTCATCCTGCCCTTCATCTCGTTTCTGGGCTTTGAGTCGCTTGATTCTATTGATGGCGGACTTTTTCTTGTCAAGCCTAGGCATAATTCCCTCGGGCCGATATCCTGTCCGCCTAAGTTCATCAGACTTAACTTTGACCAGCGCTTTCTTCTCAAGATCAGGAAGTTCAAGATCAGCAAACAAGTATTGAGCGAGTTCATCCAGTGTGATCTCTACTTCGTAGTACTCTTCGCCTGATTTGTTTCCAGCTTGTCCTCCTTCCCCTTGACCTTTTCGGGGTTTTTCCCGGACAATCTGATCTCTTCGAATGTCCTTGCCGGGCGCAGATCCGACTTTTTTGTTTTGGTTATTGTTTCCGTAGACGAACCGGTATTCTTTGATCCCGCGAACAGGAATTCGAAATTTCTTCTTCCCATCCTGCCCAATGATGGATTCATCCGCAACAATGTCATGGATACCTTCACGAATGGCTTTGTCAATTTTTCTCTTGTGGCGCCGTCGATCTGATGCAGATCGGTCGGCTGATGTTTTGTGATGTGAAAAAATTGACATACAGCCTCCTGGAAATAAGTATCCAGAATAACTGTATCAAAAAAGTGGGCTATAGAAACTCTGGCCCGAACAGATCTCGGTTCTTTTCAAAGAATCTCTCCCAGGAACTGTCCAGAATGTAGGTGACCGCAGTGTCAGTTTCACTTCGAACAGATCTTCCCGTTGACTGAATTATTGACTTTGCTGTTTGCAAGTCATACCACCAGTCCCATCTGTTCATTTTCTTACGAGTCAGTTTGTCTCCAAGATACGGGAAGGGAACCTTACACAAAATCTGAAATCTACTAAGATCTTCTTTGAGATCGACCCCCTCTGTCATTGAAGGCGACAACAACACGGTCGGCTTTTTCGACTTGATGTGTTTTTGAAGGACTTCATCTCGATTGGAGCTGTCGTGAATTAAGAGCCGACTGCTCCGAATTGCACGTTTGAGATGCCAAGCAATCTTGTAAGACCGACAATGAATGATTCCTTTGTCGTTTTTGTGTTCCTCCAAGATTGCCTTAACTGCTTCTGCCAGCTTTGGAAGAGATGTATCGATTTCTCGTGCCGTCATTTTTCCAATCCCGCTGTACACGATTGGGCGGTTTTCCAGAGGGAACGGACATGGAATTTGAAGGGACCCAAATCCAGTGAGTCCACAAAGCTCTCCAAATCTCTTGGTGTTGACAATTGTTGCTGACATCAACAGGACATACTTACCCATTTTGAGAAGATAGTCTTCTGCGTACGGTGCGATGTCAATGGGTTTGAATTCCACTTTCCGGCTGGAACGATCCTCGGCAGGAACTTCTGACATCAGCCAGTTTTCTTTGTCGTATAGAGACAGAAATGTCATGACCTTCTTTTCATGACCGGTTAGAATCTCTAATCGACGAGAGATCTTGGCGAACTCTCCGCTTGTCACCCGAGACTTGACAGTGGTAAACTTGTCCAACCCCGACTTGAAAGCCTTGACTTTCTTCGTCAAAGCCGGATAGTAATCGGTGGAGATCCACTTAACAAACATCGCCGGAGTGATGCGATCAGGAAGCTTCATTCCCACAAATGACTTCGCAAACCGATCTGAGAACGTTACCTCGATGAATTTGCTAAGCTCGTCCGGAGCATTATGGGCTTCGTCAATAACCAGAAGCGTTTTCTTGGGAACCTTGCCCGAGTATCGCGTTTCAGTCAGGAAGTAAGAAAAGTTAGTCACTCCGAAAGGATCAGCAATATATTTTGCTTTGGCTTTTTTGTAGACACAACTGGTGGTGCACTTTCTCCAAAACGGGGTCCCTCTTTGTTCTTGTTGAAGTAGCTTTCTTGAATCATTGCAAGAGATTTTTTTGTGGAAACCACACGTGTAGTTCGAAGAAGACTTAAGAGAGTTGATCTCCGGATAATCCCGATGATACTGTTCTTGAAGTAATTTCTGGGTTGTCAGAATATTGCAACCCTTTTCGAACTCCGGATCCGGCACATCGTGGTGAGCCAGATATCGAGCAACAGTGACAGCAACTGCCGATTTTCCCACTCCTGTTCCGGCTTCAAGGACAAACTTCCTTTTTCCTCCCTCAAAGGCATCAAGAACTTCATTAATGGACTTCTCTTGTCCGGGGCGAATAGTCGGGTATGGGAAGAAGGGCTTCCAGTCATGCTTGGGCATTCTTGTTTCCAGGTTTGGGTTTGTTAGCAGATCTCGTCTACAAGACCGAGGGCAAGACATTTATCGGAAGGGAGCCAGAGCTCGTGCTTCAACATTTCATCAAGCTGTGCGGCTTTCATTTTTGTCTGTTTCAAATAAACTTTCTTGACCGCCGAATAGATGTTCTTCTGGTTCTCGATCTCATCAATGAATTCATCGTGCTTACCAGCCCACATGATCTGAGGTTGATGCACCAACATGAAAGAGTTGCGGGTAATGAACCTCTTTTTTCCGCTGCAACTAATCATGGTTGATGCCGATGCAGCAGATCCTTCGACGTATGTGTAGACATCGGTCCGGCAACTGTCAATAACATCACAGATGTTGAGGCCTGAGAAGATGTCGCCTCCCGGGCTCTGAATGTGCAGGTGAATTGGTGGGTTGCTCTCCAGCCCAATTCGATCGGCTAGATATTTCATCTCGATATCCAGACGCCGGATGATACGAACCAACTCCAGCGATTCCCTCTCCATGACAGGGCAGTAGAAATAGACGTGATTCTCTTCTACTTCGATTCCAGCAGGTTTGTCTTTTCCTTCACCCATGAAGATAGCTTCTTGAATTTCTCGGACAGGTTCCTCTGTTTCACCTTCAAGCCTGTAGATCCCTCTCCTTAATCCTCTGTTATGGGAAAACTGCCGAACGCTGTTTTTACTGATATGCATTTTGCTCCATTGAAAGCCGTCGCCGGCAAGGTTTTCGCATTGATCACCAGCAGATCGACCCTAATTGTGATCTGTAGGTGATTGCGACTATTATCAAGTTCACTTAGTTTGTGCGATGATGTCAATCGTAGAATGTTCGAGATTCCCGCTCTCCATTCTGGAGAACCCAACTTAACCGGCTCGCCAAGAAATGTTTGCCACCAGCTGGGATTTCTGTCGGGGTATTCGCCGGACCCGAGGATCTCTTCTGCATAATCGATACACTCTTTGAAGATGTCTGGCTCTTCGTTTTTGCTGATGAGAGTTTGAAACTCTCGTTCAACAGTAACAACATCCAGGGGCCCAAAAAGAATACCTAGTTTGTCTGGTATTTTCACTTCTTCGACCTCCTATTCTTTTGAAGCACAACAGCCTCAGTTATCATTATAGCTTGCATGATGCTGGTTTACACATGCTTGCCTAGCTGCCAGATCAGAGTCCAGCAATCACGTGTTGCGTCAAGTCTTTTTGTCTATGGAGAATTCATGAAATCAACCCGGGACTTGTCAATGATCATTCGGGCCTGATGCTCGGCTTCAGCTTGTGTGTTAAATCTTCGACTCGGACCCAGTTTTTTTCCTTTGAATGAGACATCCATCAAGTAGAACCCATCTTCTTGTGGGTAGTAGTTGATTTCAAAATCCTGGAATGAGTCCCAAGTATTGGGTGTGGTATCGATGGTGTGCATGTTCCGGCCGATAGCCTCTTGCACAACAGTCCATAATTTCACTCGATTTTTTCCAACTTTAGAAGGAGTCCACTCAGCGCTGGTTTCTCCCTCTGCACCAGGAGAAAACATTGAATCATCTTCAAAAAATTTGAGTCCTGACGTTTCAACTTTCCAAATATCAAACCTGACACCTTCGTCATTGTCGCCTTGGTAGTTCGCGTACCACTCCGCTTCTCCGATATCACGAAACACAAACACGCGGTTTTCGCCAGTAAAGAAGTTTCCCTTTGCCTTTGATGGATCTAATCCGTATTTTCGAATGCTGGCCCGGGCAAATTTGGGCGCGACATGATAGCCCACCATAAAAGTCGACTCCAAAATCTCAGAAATCATATTACGAAGGAGTTTTGACATTATGTACTTGCTACAAACAGCTCGATGTCGACGGCGGCTGTATCTGCTGTTGCCTGCAAAGTATCGAAGTTAGAAAAGGCATTGAATCCGGCGCCGCCCGCAGATCCCGAGATGCTAGGGCTAGTGAAGATAGCTGATCGATTGGCCGGCAGTTTCATGTCGAACTTGTTCAACGATCCAGATGCAAATGTCAGCCTGACGAAATTGGTGTCATCTAGATTGGTGATCCGAATATACTGCAAGTTGGCTGTAACATACCCACCTGATGCAGCTGAACTGCTTAGTGTGAGAATAGACGTCTCAGAAGCCGGAATTGTCATGACCCGCCGGGATGCTTCATTAACGTTTGTGATTTTCTGCACCACCTTACTGCCGACCTGATTGCCATTCAGTTTGACATCTTCGTTGACAGTCACCGTCAGAGTTGCATTACTTATTGTTGTTGCCATTTTCTTTCCTATAGTCCGTTTGGAACAATCCGTTCCCAATATTTTTGTGGCCAGTCATCTAAATTGCTACTAAGAAGCGCCCCATCAAGATTACCTCGTGTTTCGTTCCACATCACTTCCCAAAAATCTTCTTCATCACCCATCAACATATCATCGCTATCACGACCTCCAGGTGCATAGATCATATCAGGGTGAATATACCTGGAATTAAGCATAAACCTAGGAAGATATCCATGAATCATGTATCCCGGGCCAATAACAAACAAAGGTTTTTCAAGATGACCAATGGAAAAGAAGACCCCGTATGTGCCTTCAACAGTTCCCATACTTTTGATACTGTCAATGTTTTCTGCCGGTGTTTCATGAGTGACAGGAAGACCCCGAGGCCCGGCCATGGAATTCAACTTATCAAGAACTTGACCTTCTGCGTATGACATATCTTCTGTCAAAAGGCCTGATAACTTAAGCCATGTCTCTAGCACTTTTTCTGCTTTCATTTGAATCACCTATGACGATGTCACTTCTCGAATAATTCGCTTCAGCTGTCGTTTCGTGATTTTCATAAGTTTTTTCTTTCGACCCATGAGCGAACTATTATTAATTAGGCTTCGGGCTGCATTTTTCGTTTCGATCACACAACTTTTCGTCGGAGAACTCGCAGTCTTTCCCTTTACAAACTCGTAGTTGTAGATGTCCAATTCTTTTCCTGATAGTTCAGGCGCATCTGTGCAAAGTTGTGCCACTCTTTCAGCATTTTCTGGATCGTCATCATAAAAATGAATGTTGTCAACGTCTTCATCTGAGGAGAGCTTGAGAATGAGGTTCTTTTTGGCTGCAGCCGGATCAGTCGGGCTGAAATCTGCCGCTCCGTAAACATAATCCGGGGTCACACCCGCCTCGTCGCTGATGAACTGTTTCATGTCCGCCGCATTCTGCGCTTTCACCTTACCACCGCCCAAGGCATCCAAATCTGTCTCTCCCTTTCGAGCGGTCACCACGGCGGTAACATTACCAGCAGATTCTTCGCTAGCGAGCTTCTTTAACATCTGTTGAATCGGCATCACGTTCGTTCCGATGGTTGAAGAGGGACTGTAATCCGCGACGTGAATTTCTCCTGTGATGCCCTTCTTCGACATTTTTCTACCAGCATCGAAAATATCCTTGTCGATGTTTGGATTGATCACTAGACGAACGTGATTACCGGCGGGAACGTATTTCTCTTTCCAGTCACGGTACTGCTCAGTGTCCAACACAATGGCTTGGGAGTCGTTGAGCTCATCACTGCTTTTCACCCTATCGCCAGAGAGGCCTTGGGCGTCTAGGTCCGCCCCAGGTGGAGTTTTGATACCCTTCACCGTGGAACCGACCCTGCTAACAAGATCTGTCACCGGCGTGTAGGAATTCGGATCGTCGGGATCTCCACCGTTGTACTCCACTGCGGCGACCAGAGTGGGACTAGTGGTAACACCCAGTGTGTCGTCGAAGTCAAAAACGTGCAGATCTTTAAGCTTACCACCTCGGGCACCGGAATCCTCGATATCGGCCTGTTCCTGAATAATGCCGGCCAGCTGACACCACCGATCCATCATCATCAAATCTTTTTTCATTCGACACATCCCCGAAATACTTATCCGTGACTAAGTATTGGACAGAGAATGAGACTGCAGGAAAAAGCGTACCGAGGAAGAGAATTGGACAGCCTGGCGAGGAAATACACTCGAGTGATAGTCCGACTTTTAACCCAGCCTGAGAATGAACGGGCGCTAAAACAGGGCAAAACACTGAGTGGTTACATCGACCTCAAACCCCTGGGCCTGGATCGACCAAACCTGATTGGAATCGAACTAGAAATTGATAGTAACCTTGACGTCGATATGATAGGTGGCTCTGGAGGGTTCCAGATTATTCCCGGAGAGCCGGAAATCTCTTACATTAGTGTTACCATTTCGATGCCAAAACCGTACACCAGACAACATCTGGACAGGTTGCAAGACGAACTAGTGGAAATCATGCGGCACGAGATCGAGCACTCAACACAAGACCCAGAACGAATCGACCAGATCGCAAATTTTTCTGATGACCCGTTTGGGTCCAAGCAAAACATGCTGGACTACTTTACCACGCCTGAGGAACAAGCCGGCCATGTGACTGGCTGGATGAAGCTGGCTAAAAAGAAGAGGCGCCCGATCAAGGATGTCATCAAGCAGCAGGTCAGCTACATCAAACAGCAGGCAGAAAGCGAAGGCATGAAATCAAAGGATGCCCAAGAAGCTTCCGATCAAATTCTGCAGCAGTTTGTAAAGTATGCGATGGATCGATACGGAAGTTAGCTCTTGACCACTTCTCGAATAATTCTACGGAGGCGCCGCAGTTTCTGCAATTGCGTCCTCAACATCTTCAACCTTGTCAAATCGAACCTGCCGCGGTCGGATGTTGTAAAGCTCTTTGTAGAAGCCTGAGTGCTCGTTATGGAGTTGATCGAGCAGGGCTTCTTCTGATGCTGGGTTCTTTTTATTCCTCGTTGCCCAAGACTGTTTCGAAATTCTTCATGGGCTTGTAGACAAACCCGATTCTTCCGTCTCCAAAAATTCGATGTGACCACGGTCACTCCTCACGCTTTTTGAATGTCTTCCGAGTCAACGGAGAGCAGTTCAGAATACGTCTCTCCATCATCCGGATCGACAAACTCAAACTCGACTTCGACACCATATCCTTCGTCAGGCTCAACCGCAATGATGGTGCCATGGTATTCACCATCCCAAATGGCCTGGTCACCTACTGCCAGGTCGGTGCCAAGTGATACATGATCTCGCATCCCACGCGGGGTATCTTGGTAGTCCAGCTCTGTTTTGTATTCGCTGCTTGCTTGTTCTCTGATTAGCTTTCGAACTGTTTGTCTTAGCTGTCTTTTTGTGATTCTCATGGGTTTGATTATCCTGCTGTTGATAAACTGCCGCCGGCAGCATCCTGCATCCTGCCCAGCGGAAGGCGCCAATTCAATATAAGTATGCCTTCAACCCAATTCTAGGTTCATGATGTTTCCTTGGCACCAGCAACTCTAGCAAACCCGGGGCTGCCGCCGCGAAGCTTAAATCCAATTCGACCACGATCAGACCTAATTGTGTTAATTTGAATATTGCTAATGTCGCCATCGTCAATAAACGTCACTTTGCTATCGGTAAAAGCAATGATCCCGACAGCGCC
>Ga0209128_1000968_pt1 | contig 20204 bp, 28 predicted proteins | sample ETNvirnome_6_100_FD_184072 | JGI IMG/M metagenome (GOLD analysis project Ga0209128, IMG submission 184072) | Marine viral communities from the Pacific Ocean - ETNP_6_100 (SPAdes) (version 2) | ecosystem: Environmental > Aquatic > Marine > Oceanic | place: Pacific Ocean | collected 2013-06-19 | reverse complement strand
AGTTGAACATCAGGCGGACCAGCTTGTAGCGGCGCTCCTCGATGGTAGCGACGTGAGTGTCGATGCGGTCGATGGCCTGCTTCAGCAGTTCGTGTTTATCCATTGGTGTCGCTCCTGTAATTGCGGTAGGTGATGAGGCTGTCCCCCCGGGCTGGGCGTTTGGTGGGGGTTAACTCCAAGCTTGCGTTACGCGACCGTCGCAAGGATCGTCGAAAATGGCCTGAAGGCGGTCAACCTCTTGAGCCAGTCGCTCGGCGTCGTCTGCAACATCCGTGGCCGACCAAGCCCAATCTCTAGGAGTGGGGTTATCTGGCAACAGCGCCCTGACATCGTCCAGAAAGTCAGCGGGAGTCATGGCAGCGCATGCGGCCAATGCCCTACGACGGGCGTTGGCGTATGTGACGCGATTATTATAAAGGCCCATTTCTGCAAGGCCAAGAGCGCTATATTCTTTCGGGGTCATTGCCTTGAAAGTTGACATGCTGTTCTCCTGGTTCCGGTTGGCATTGATTACTCCTGGGAGCGGTCGAAGCTTTCCAGGAGGGCGGTATGCTCCTTGCCCATGTTCTCCATGATGTCGCACAGACCCTCGATGGTATCGCGGCAGGCGTGGATTTCTGCAGCTGCCTTGTAGAGCTGCTCGAGATGGTCGTGCTCCTCTGCGGAGATGGTGTCCAATTCACTCTGGAGCCGGGAGCAGTCGTTCTCGCGGCGGGTGACACGGTCAGCCCATTTGCTGGCGTTGGCGGAGTGCTCATCGCACTTGTCACGCAACTGGGCGATGGTACCAGCACGACGAGACAGCTCCTGCTCGGCCTCGTCCAGCTCCCACTCGGCCAGGTTGGCGGCGACGGTGGTGGTGGCCAGCTCGTCGCGCAGCTCGTCAGTGGCCATGAGGGCAGCGTCACGTTGGTGCTTCACACCATCCATGTTGGTGATGGTGGCGTTCTCCACGTGATTGATCCAGTTGTTGAGCCTTCCTATCTCCTCCTTTGCCTTGGTGTAGAGGCTCATGGTGTCGGACGACTGGTCGCGCAGGCGCTTGTTCTCGCCGATCAGTCGGGCGATGGTGGTGCACCGGGTCGCCAGCTCGGCGATGCGAGCCTGTTGCTCGGTGATGGTGCTCTGCATGTCATTGATCTCGCACTCAAGCTCGGTGACGAAGTCAGCAGAGTAGGTCTTGTCAACGGTGTCGTCGTGGTCGAGATCGTTGAGGGCATTGGCTGCGGTGAGCATGAACTCGCTCAACTTGCCACGTGCCTCGATGGTATCGGCGTTGCAGTCACCCCAGAGGCTCATGTTGTGAAGGGTTGCTCTCAGGATTGCGATGTTATCGGTGTGTTTGCTCATGTCTGTCTCCTTGTTGTCCCCGGTGTGGGACGTCTGTTTTTTTAAAGAGAAAGTTTCCAGTAGCCGTGACCGGCCTGCACGATGATGCCGTGGCGCTGCAAGTAGGCATGCTCACGGGTTCCCTTGGTCTTGTAACCGTTGAGGGAGGCGGCATAGTTGATGATGTCTATGCGGCGGGCGCGTTTATTCTCCATCAACCACTTGATGACGTCTACGTAGACCTCACGCTTCTCGATGGTACAGCCGGGCAGGATCTCCTTGTCCATGAGCTCCAGCTCATCGTAGTCATACTCCTCTGCGGACAGAGGGAGGGTGTAGTACTTGGCGGGGACAACGTACTTCATGTTGCGACCACCACCACCATGCTCGATGGTGTAGTTGACGCCAACCGCACGGATCTTCTCGACGATGCGAGCGACGACCGGCAGGTGCAGGCGATTGGTGCTGTCGCATGAGAGGAGGCCAGCGATAACGACGTTGTCAGCACCGGTGAGCAGGTCGAAGTGTTCGGTGATCTCCTCGCGGAGTGGCTTCATCCAGACCTCACGGTGGGCCACGTTGAACTTATTGAGCTCACCAGCACGCTTCATGGTGCTGTTATTCTCAACAGATACGGCCACGGTAAAGTGAGGGTTGATTTGCAGACAGGTGGGAAGCTTCTCCCACATCTTGCGCAAGCGCCAAGGCTGCTTGGTGACGAAGACAACCTGGGTGTCGAGGGCGGAGAGGTAGGGGACGAGTGCGTTGATGAAGAAGTCCTCGGGGCAGAAGCCGATGTCTCCGAGGTAGTTGAGGATGAGGCGGTCGGGATTATCCTCCATACGCTCATCAATCAGGTCCTGCCAGTCGGCGAGGATGTGAACCTTCTTGGTCCACTCCCACCCGTGCTCTCCCATATTGATGGTCTCGGCAGCGGGACCGATGAGGTGTTTAAGGGCGTTGGCACAGCGCAGTGCGATACAGTCTCCACAGTTGGTCTTACAGCCGGTCATGACGCTGACCCATCTTTCGGTAGTCATAGCTATCTCCAGGTATTCGATTGTTTGAGGGGAGGCTAGATGAAGCAGGAATCTGGCATGATGGTGCAGTGAGTGACACCGAGCTTCTTGGCTTCCTTGCGGACAGCCAAGTCGGTCATGCCAGCATGATCGGACTCATAGAACCAGCGATGGTCGGGATTGTCCTTATGCTTATTGGTATCCGTCTGAACGTGGATAGGCTTACCATTCTTCGAGATGATGATTCCGTAGTACATGGTGGACTCCTAGTTGTGAGGGGGATGGTACGGAGTGGCAGTTCGGGATGCCAGCCCTGATGCTAGGAGTGGGCGCAGGCGGGGTCGGGACCGTCCATGTACGCGGGGTAAGAGCTGTCCCCGGCAGAGGAGGTGCTGCGCTTGGGGGTGGCCTTCTGCTTCGGAGGCTCCTCCTTGCGAGGAGCGGCGGGACCGCCACAGGACTCGACGCGCTCGGCCCACTCCTGCTCCCTCCGATCCGCCTTGTACTTCTTCCAGCGGGTGATCGTGTTGAGAGCGATCTCGTGGGACTTGCTGCCCTGCTTGTCCTTCATGTAGGAGCAGAGGGTTGCCACGATGCGGGCCTGTTGCAGGTTGCTCATCCATCCGTTCATGACGTCCTTGTATACCCTCGAGTACGCTTCCTTGACATCGGGATGGTCCATCATGCTGGTGCCGATGAACAGCTTGTCACCGCGCTTGACCTTCATGCCGGCGATGTGGCGCTTGGCCTCGGCAGTGGCAGCCCTCTTCATGTCGAAGAACCTGGCCCAGTACTTCTTCCAGGTGGTGATAAGGAGGTCGTTGGCCTTCTTGCCCTCTACTGCGTAGTAGGACAGGACGTGGGCGTTGTAGCCACCCTCGGCCTTGACCTCACGCCACTTGATACGGAGAGCGTTGCGCTTGTCTCCGATGTCCTGGACGTACGGGACGGAGGGAGTAAGCTTGTTCATCTTGTATCTGGTGGCCTCAGCCTCGATCTCGATGTCCTCCCTCTTGCCGCCGGAAGTGGTTTTCCAGTCAGCACGGAGGGTGTTGAGGTGGTTCTCGAGTGTCTCCCAGACGTCAGCAGAGCGCGTTGCACACTCGTACTGATTGCGCCAGGGGCGAGCTGTGGAGTAAAAGGTGGGAGCTTCGAAGTCAACACTCCAGCGGTCGTAGTATTCCTCCTCGCTGTCCGTGTCGCCAGAGGTGGTGAAGTGTGCGGACATGTTGTCCCGCAGGTCCACGGAGGTGGGGAAGCGGCCCGGGTTGGAGATGAACTCCGTGCCGTCCGTGTTGAGCTGGGTCTCGGTGTAGGTCTCCCTCACGCAAGCCATCTCACCCTCGTCCAGCTCGTCGTAGTCCGGGTCGTCCTCGTCCAGCGTGTCGCGCTCGAAGCCAGCGAAGACACGCTTCATCTCAGCGTTGATGCGCTTGAAGGACTTGAATATCGCTACGATCCGGGGCTTGATGGTGGGGATGAGCCGCTCGTTCGCCTTCCACTCCTGATCGAGCGCCACGTACTCGTAGGCATCGTCTACGCCTTGCTCGTGCTCAGCGGCGGTGTAGGTCTTCCTGGCGATCTCGAAGCGGCGGTTGCGGATGGTGTGCTGGCGCTTGAAGATGGTGCCTTGAGTGGCCTTCAGCTTGCGCAGCTCCTGCTCGAGCTTGGCCTTCTTGCCCTTCAGGCGGTTGGCAGTCTCGACCTGGCAGCGGATGATGGTGCCGTCGCCAATCTCGGTCTCGAACTCGAAGTCGGGGGTGATGGTCTCACCGGTGGGACGCATGCCGATGGTCTCGAGCACCTCACGGTGTTGGAAGGCCATCTGACGGGCAATGCCGCCCTTGGACAGGTTGACCAGGTGAGCTACGGTCTTGGGGCCGATGCCAGCAGGCTCCTGGAGGGCTTCGATGTCGCACTCACCCCAGAGGGTGAGCAGCTTGGGGGCACCGAAGTGGTTGAGGAGGATGTTGACGCGGAAGGCGGTGATGATGGGGGACAGGAAGTCGACCAGCTCATCCGCCAGGTCATCGGTGATGTCGAGGGTCTCGGACACGGGGACGGGAGCAGGCTTGACAGAGGAGATGAGCATGGTGGCCATCAACTCGGCGATGGCCTCGTAGCCGCGCGAGACCCACTTGAACATATTGCCTTTGCTGTCTTTCTGATCGTACTCGCACCCGCAGGTGGGGTTGGGGGAGGTGGAGGACAGAGCGCCACAGGTGCAGGCCTTGTAGCTCAGGTGGTAAGAGAGATTGTTGTCATTCTCAATGAGGGTGGAAACGTTCTGGGTTTGGGTGTTCATGTTGTCTCCAATGTGACGTGAGTCACGGTTAGGACCGGTAAGTCCAAAGGCTTTAAAGAAGAGAAGATAAGCAGGGTGAGGATTGAATCAGGTGGTGGCGATGAACTCGCGTGCCACCCGGAGCGACGTGGGATTTAGCTCCAGGTCGATGATGACACCGTCGATGCTGACAGGGATGTTCTCGGCGTAGGCCCAGTCGAGGGCGTCTTCGAGAGCGGCATCAGCGGTGCAGTGAGCCCACATGCCGGTGTTCCAGGGCGTGTGGCAGTTGCAGTCTTCGTCCCAGGTTAGGAGGACGGACTTGTGCCCTGAAATGGGCAGGTAGGTGCTAACATAGGGGTTCTTTTTGATGTCGGGTACTTTCTTCATGGTGTGGCTCCTCGGTTGTCTGGTTGTTATTCCATATAGGTTATACACCGTCAGTCAAGGCCTGGCGCAGCCAGCCCTGCGAAGCAGGGTCGGAGCCGACAAGGCGGAGAGCCTTTACAAGGTGTTACTATTTGGAATCACAGACAGACAGGTAGGGTTGAAGTGAGGGTGGGGATGAATACAGCAGGGCCTACTGGTTGAGCCAGGCGTCGAGGGCGTCATCTGCGTTGCGCAGTTGCTTCGTCGCTTGTTCTAGCTCCTCGGGTGTGGCAACACCGTCTTCGTAGGCCTCATGTGTCCGATAGTAGTTGTTGGTGGCCTCGATGTGCTCGTCGAGGGTTGATATGCCTGTTTTGTGGGTCATGGCTATCCCTTCATCATGGACCGAAGTAGGTCCAGCTTAGCGGTGAGATGGGAGATCTGGCGTACGCTGTTGGTACGCAGGTTGGCAAGGTAGGTCTCGTTATCCACACAACGTTCGGTCATCTCGGCCAGCTCTTTCTCCAGCTCTTCGATGCGGTTGAGGAGAGGCTGGACAGCGGTGTCCGGAGTCGATGTGGCATCAGCCCGGTCGATCTGGTCCTGAGCCATGATGATGGAGCGGGACAGACCCTCATCGGTCAGGTCCTGAAGGACGAAGTTGAGGAGAAGGACAGCAGAGGCTAGGTTGGTGTTCTGGTATCGGGTATTCTTCATGGTGTCTCCTTGTCTTACGGTAATAGGACATGTTGCGAATGAAGAGAAAATAAATTCTGTTACAGGATACGGGAATTGATGATACGGAGGGGTGGATCGAGAGATAGGCTCTCGGGTAGATATACATCTATATGTCCATTTTTACCCAGAACAGGTGTGAACACACAGGTGGGGTGGTTCTTCCAATAGAAGTAGCCGGTGCTTTCTTTTCCATCTACTGTTGTATAGGGAGTACCATCAGGAAGACGGACTCGAGTACCAGGAGGGAAAGGGTAGGCTAGCACGGTACATTCCTGATTCTAGAAGATGGAATGGTGTTAACTGTAGGTAGATGTGGGTGTGACAGATGATTGTTCATGTTATCATTGACTAGGATGCGATCCCCATCTGGGTCGACACGGAACCTATCTCCTGGAGCCATCTCCTCTCTTGTTGTTATATTATCTGGCATACCCTTACTCGGAGGTCAGTTATGTTGTCACCTGGCCGCGCAATTACCCTATATCTGGTCAGTCAGTAGTGGGACTAACGGAAAGTAATGGGATAGGATGTGGGATGGGTATGGGCCTGGTTGTTCAGACCGGATACGGGGAACCCCATGATGGTCAATTGTGGAGTACCGGCGGTCCTCAAGTGTAGGTATGATAGTGTAGGTATGATATAGGCCTCATTGGTATCCAGACAGATCTGAGACAGCTATGCGTCTCGTTGGTGGATGAAGGATGGAGGGGGTCTCCGATGACGACGGGATACCCGTTTACTGACACAGTTGTACCGGGTGGGAAGAAGATGTTATTCACACGTGGAAACTTTCTTGGAGTACGAGATGGTTCTATATCATTCATTCTATTATGATATCCTGATGTTACAATGCAGGGGGAGTGTTGATAAGGTGTTAGTAACTAGTCAGCCTCCAATCCGGCAATTTTTGCCCTCCTCTTGAACCGGGTGTTCCTGGAGGGGGAAGGTGGCTTAGCCAGTACTGTTATCCTTACAGAAGTATCCAATGAAGGGAATGCGCGGGCTGGTTGTCCCTCCGGGGCTCTGGTTACATGCACCTACATACCATATGTAGTGGTGTGGTGCTAAAAAACACGGGGTTATACCTCCGGGGACCACAAGATGTGGGATTCCACGTGTTTTAGTAAGGGGATGCGCACCGCCCATTATCCTATTGGTCATGTTCCCCTGTATAGGACAAGACACCAATCAAGCTACTTGATATCCCCTCCGGGGTCTGAACTGATAAGAAGTACCGTTCTAGTCCCCTCCGGGGTCTCTTTTTGGGTTCAGTATGATATCTATCCAAACATCCGTACTGATATCTCACCAAACAGGGCTAGGGGGGTCGAGGTAGAAGGGTGGCAGCACGTGGAGGTGACCTGGCAGAGCCAGGAGCCGAGCAGGGCCCCTTGGAGCAGCGAAGCTGCGACCCAAGGGAAAGAAGACAATGCACCAGACATGACAGGCGAAGCCTGGCATGGCTGGTGCTACCACGCGTCCCGAAGGGACGAGGAGATCGGCACGCCGTGGGAGTCCCACGACGTGCCGTGCTACGTTGCTACTCGGCGCGGGCGGCATCCCAGGCGCATTGGAGGTCGGCTGAGCAGCTCACCCTGTCTCCCAGGCGCTTCTCCACGCGGGAGAGCATGAACCGCCCGTGTGTTGAGCTGTCGCCGGTGTACTGCTGCCGGGCACCACGTAGGATGTCGAGCGCCAGCCACCTGGCGGCGCTGGAGCTGACAGGGGAGAGGTGGATTTTTTGGGGCTCATCACCAAGCTTCTGGTAGGCCCACCAGGCCTCCTCGTTGACCACGAGGGAACACTTCATGACGTCGAAGTCGTACCCGGTGTAGCCCGTGCTCAACTTCGTGGGCTGGGACACCCAGCTCCAGCGCCCATCTTCCTCACGGATGACCTCCATTAGCTGGTCCAGGTGGCGGCGGTAGATCTCGAGGCGGATATGGGTAAAGGTCATGATGACCTCCTTATGGCCCGTAGGCCGGTAGTGGTGCAGCGAAGTGCTACACCGTAGTGCACGCCCGGGGATTCGAACCCCGGTGATACCATAGCGTGCTCCCAGCAGTTTAACGACCTGCTGAGGTCGTGGTGCTAGACGTCGAGGGGACAGAGCCCCGCAGCCAGACCCTTGAGGATCTGGACCTGGATGTCCTTCTCGTGGCCCGGCGCAACGGTCATCTGGTGCCCGTCGAAGTCCTCCATGTAGGCGACGGGCTTGCCCCTGAAGTTCCTGATCATCTCCCCCTTGTCTTCGGCCCCGCCGTTATTGCAGATGACTGAGGCCCGGCTGTAGCCCCCGAGGCCGTATATGCTAGGGATCTTGCACCCCTGCCCCGAGACCAGAACAGCCCCGAGCAGGGCGAGGATGCCCCACTTGCGGAGGTAGGTGGACACCTTCTCGGAGCGGAGGAGCCGCAGGATATGCACCCCGTAGTACAGCACGAGGGCACCCACAGCGGTGAGCTTGGCGAGGAAGACCAGCCCGATGATCCACAGGGCCATGGCGGTGATAAGCAGGGTGAGGGATCTCATGGCGAGCTTATTCATGGTAAGTCCTTTCCCCGGTACGAGGCCCCGGGGAGGGCGCTGGTCGAACTAGAAGCAGAGGATACCGATAATGCCGAGCACTATGCCCAATCCGATGATGTCTCCGAGTGCAGAGCCCATGCTATTTGTCGCCCTTGAAGAAGGAGGCGTGGCCGAACCTTCGAAGCCGAGAGGCGACCCCGTGAACCACCCACAGGACGGGGTAGATGGCCTTGTTGGCCATCTCTGCCGCGACTACTGGTTCATTCATGACTGCATTCCCGAAGGATGCTACGGTCCCAGCTACGGCTGCTGCGGTGATGGTTCCACCCGTGGTGGCGTCGAGGGCCAGGTGTGCCACAGCAGCACCCCCGCCCATGCTGGTGAGGGTGATTGCCCCTTGGATCGGTGTCTGGGGGATGGGGGCCAGCAGGGCGCGTGTTACCGGGCCGTGCACCTTGGTCAGCTGGATGATCTCCACCTTGGGGGGGATGGGGGTGGAGGCCTTGGCGATTTCATTCAGGTCCGCCGCGTCTTCCGGCGCCAGAGGCTGTTCCATTGGGGGGACCTCAGGCCAGGGGAGGGGCTCGCTGATGGTGTTGCCCAGCACATTCAGGCTGTGCAGCCGCGCCCTTCTGTTAGCATTACTCACTTTAGACATGATATCTCCTTATTGCCTGCGGTAACAGGCGGTGAACTACGTTGGGCGGGACACATCAGTGTGAACCCAAGGTTTCGTCCCTACTCACAGACACGGTTGCTCCCGGAGGAGCGCCCCGTGTTATGGCATGGTGTTTGCTACACGAGATTGTTCATGAGGCGACCCACCAGGACAGCCTTCTTCCCAGACACCGGGAGCTTCTCGTCCCGGCACTGAGCTTTTAATTCCTTGCAGGTCTTGCCCCGAAGGAGGATGAGGTACGTCTCCTGCTCCGCCATGGCCGCCTCCCTCGAGGGCACCTCGGCCGGCGATGCCCTTATGAAGGACCGCTCTTCACAGACCTTACAGACCACCCCTCCCAGCCCCTCATTGGGGGCGTCACAGCTGGGACAAGTACTCATGTCCCACTGTTGGTCCTCATCAGGGGAGTGGAAGACCTCCATCTCCTCCACTACCTGGGGACGGGTACGCTTCAGCTCATTGAAGGCCTGGGTGAAGGCAGCCTCCTTGAAGCAACGCTTGGTAGCCGAATGCCACCTGGTGATCATGGACCACAGATACCGGGCCTTCTCGTCCCCCATGACAAACCTATACTCCTCGAGGTAGTTGAGGGGAATGCGGGAGGCAGCGAGGAACAGCATGACGATTTCCATCTTATTCTCCTTTCACTGATGGCAGGTATGAACCTGCGTTATATTGCAAATGTCTTTGTTCCATTCAGGTACAGCCCGCCAGTCAGGGGTGGCCGAAGGCCATTTACGAGCAGCGACTAGCTGCGACGCCCTTGACAAGGAGCTATCCTGAATAGGACACAAAGACAGGACACTAGAGACACAGACATCCTCTCGTAGGGAGAGTAGCCAGCTAAGGGGTGAGGAGGTTCTGGCATGTCACTTGCGCAAGCAAGTCTTAATGCCAGGTTCTCCCACACCGTGCTGCCGGAACGACCGGGTGACGCCCGGGAGACGGGGCCCCACCCTCCCGAAGGGAGGATGGGGGATAGCAAGTGGGGCGCAGCCCCACATGCAACAGACATGACAGGCGAAGCCTGGCATGGCTGTTGTACAACCGGGAGACGGGGCCCCACCCTCCCGAAGGGAGGATGGGGGATAGCAAGTGGGGCGCAGCCCCACATGCAACAGACATGACAGGCGAAGCCTGGCATGGCTGTTGTACAACAGTTGAAGCATGGTGTCCCGCCTGGGGATCGAACCCAGTGCGCTCCAGCAGCGCGGGACAGGCGAGCCCTTTAACGTCGGCTCAGGACGTGGTGCTACTTCAGGTACTGCAGGCAGATGGCCTCGGACAGACCGATGAGGATCTGCACCTCGGGGTCGTCCATATGCCCGTCATTGACGGTGACAAAGGCATTGGTGCCCATGACCATGTAGCCCTTCGTTCCCCCACAGCCACTCCCCGTGATGGGGACGATGTCATGGGCAGGCATGTCCAGGTTGGGGGTCATGCAGATCCCGACGGCATCCTGGTAGTGAGGGAGGCCGATGATACCTTTGTTGTCACCGAATACACAGACAGTGACCACGAGGCTAAGGGAGAGAATAATGAAGAAGGAGATGATCTTGGTGAGGATAGACATGTGTGTCTCCGCGCTAGCCAGTTGAATGCCCGCGCGATCCCATTATTGGAACCGCATCAGGTGTACCCCAGCCACGTACAGGCCGCTAGATATGAGGGGCTACCCGATACAACGCCTCGGGCGGGGCAGTTGGTACTAGTAGTCGCCGAACAGTTCCTTGTCCAGCTTGCTGGGGCTCTTCAGCCCCAGGGCCCGGTACATCCTGTTGTAGCACCAGAGGGCATCGTACTCATACCCTCCCGTTACCTTCAGGTTCTGTCCGTCCAGTCGTCCCAAGATCATGCTGACTCTCCACATCAACCTAAATAACATTGTTTCCTCCTAGCGCGTGTCAGTTGATAGGGGAGACCGCGCAATCTCCAGTGCTACGTACGTAGCGGCTAGCAGAAGACCCACCCCTTGTCGGAGAGGATCTTAACCAGCGGGTGATCATGGCTCAGGGCCATGCTCCCCGAGGCGATGAGATTTGCGAAGGGGGTGATCACCGACAGCGGGGTGCTTATCTCCACTGCAGCTTTTATTACTGCCATCCTGGCCGTGGCAGGGGTGGTGTGGGGGTGGTTGATGGCGTAGACGGGGCGAATAGGCATGTGATTCTCCTATGGTACGAGGGTACAACAGGGCATCCCATCATTGGGACACCACGGTAGGCCAGGCGGGAGTTGAACCCGCTATCTCCCGAGTGGGAGACACCCGTTGGCGTCGATGCCCGCGTCCTCGATGTCCTCCTCCAGCACGAGGAGGGTGAGCCGGTCCACCTCGCCCTGTGCCAGCACGACGGCCTCAGCGAGGGCATCCTCGATCCGCCCATCCCTGATCAGTTCACGGGTAGCCGATGCATGGGTGATGGCCAGGCTCAGGTTCGCGTCGATCAACTTCTCTCTATTGGTCATGTTGCCTCCAGTGGCGTGCATCCCCTACATGGGCATGCCTGTGTGTGGGTACCCCAGTGTGGGGCATCCCTAAGTGGGTACCCCAGTGTGGGGCGACCCTAAGTGGGTAGGGTGGGAGTCGAACCCACATGCCTCCCCTATGGAGGCCCTACCCATGTGCACCCCCATGTAGGCAGGTGCGTGGTACTGCATGTACTGCGTGGTACTGCATGTACTGCGTGGTACTGCATGTACTGCGTGGTACTACGTACTACAGCAGGTGCTGCGCCTCAGCGGCAGTGAGCACCTTGTAGGTCCGCCTGAAGCGGCCCTCCCTCCGATCGTACTCATAGACACGGTATCCCTCAGCCCCCTCCTGGTGGAGGACACCGTTGACGCTGTGCGTGGTGCCGAGGTTGATGCCCTCAGGCCTCAGCATGCACAGCAGGCCATAGCTGTCATACACAACTAAGTCATCAGCGTTGATGCTGCTATCGTTGCGCACAGTGCGCTCATCAGTCCTATCCATCTTACGGTATTCCATGCTAGCTCCTTACGCGTTGGTGTTGATGTGGGCCCAGGGGTTGTGGGCTACGGGCAGCACACCCAGCTCAGCGATAGCAGCGTCCACCTGCTGACCGAACTTGATGCGGAAGCTGTCATCATCAGACATGGACAGCAGCATCGTGTCCCACAGGCAGGACTTGGAGTGCTGGTCGAGGGTGGACAGGGCTGTACGCAGCTGCAGCTCGTTGTAGTGGTTGCGCTCACAGAACCGCGTGAACAGGCGAGCATTCTTCTCTTTCTTGGTCATGTGTCTCCTTAGTTGGCATACCTCTCCAAACCCATATGGTATGCCTGTAAGTGGGTACCCCAGCATGGGGCACACCAGTAAGTGGGCACCCCAGCATGGGGCGCACCAGTAATGGCATCCTCCTATTGGTATATGCCAGATGGGCTACCCCTCCAGTGGGGGCACCATAGTGGGTAGGTAGGGTATCGAACCCCGTACCCCCTGTGCTAGCAGGGCCATACCTATGCTACCCATGGGTGCCCCCTCCATGTAGGCAGAGGGCGGGTACTGCTACTACTCACCATCACCCGTGGTGTGCAGGTGAGGCATGCTGCGGTACACCGCAGCGGTGGCCTGCTGAGACAACCAGCAGGTGCAGTGGTACAGCCTGTACCAACAGTACCCGTACTTGGGCACATGCTGGCTTAGCTGCAACAAAGGTTTGCTAGCCAGGTTACAGCTAGCCACAACGACATCACGCTTGTTCATGATGTTCTCCTTGTGCGCATGTAGACACCACATGTAGTGGTGGAGAGGAGGGCGCGCTATTCCCTTCCTCTAGGCATGGAACTTCCAGCCATCCTTGCGCAGGGCTTTTACCAGGGGGCTGCCCTCGGACAGGGGCAGGTCGCCATCCGTGATCCCCCGGCGCCATGGAGCGATCTGCGCCAGCTTGTAGCCGAGAGCCACTGCAGTGCGAACCAGGTGCATGTAGGCGGCAGCGCCATCATCCTGGGGGTAATCAATAACATAAACAAAAGAAGTGGACATGTGATTCTCCTGTGGTGGCATCCCTGGTAGGGGCATGCCTGGTGCGGGGTACCCCAGTATTGGGGCACGCCGTAGTGGGTAGGGTGGGAGTCGAACCCACATACCCCCTATACCAGCGGGGTACGCCTTGCATACCCATAACCACCCTGTACTTGTATACCGCCCAGGGTAGGCGGTGGTTGACCCTGTACTTGTATACCGCCCAGGGTAGGCGGTGGTTGACCCCTGTGTAAGCGGGCTAGTCCAGGAGCTGCTTGACCTCGTCGATCTGGCCCTGCAGGTCCACGGCCAGGTTGTGGGCGCTGTCGGCCCAGGGGTTGTGGGGGTCACCCGCATCACGGACGGCCTCGGCGTACTTGCGCTGCAGGAGATCCAGCCTGCGCTCTCCCCGTTCCCTCTCCGCACGCATGTACTTAACGTGAAAGATGTACTCGCCGCGGGCATCAGCCTTGATAGCCTCGTAGTTGAAGCACACGCTGTCCTCCACCGTCAGGTTCCAACGGAGGATGGCCATCTGGGTACCCCACAGGGAGGCACCGCTCTTGCCCTTGAGCAGGGCGTTGAGGTGGCGGATACGGGCGAGCTTGCACTCCCTCTTCTCGAGGTCACGCTTGCTCTTCTCGAGGTCATCGCGGTAGCGCTCGATGTTGGCCTCGATCTCCGCCATGGTCTCTTTGTAACTCTTCATTGTGCTGTCTCCTTCGGCATCCCTTATATAGGTGTATGCCATGCGGGTACCCCCGGTATAGGGCCACCCAGTGTAGGGTATGTAGGTAGCGATCCCACATACCCCATATCTCCATCCCTCTATCCCCATACACACATGATGTAACCCCAAACATACCTGGTAGTGTCCAGGTGGGGGCTCACAATGCACGCCCAGGGGTGAGGGTGGAGGGCACAGCGCCAGCATTGGCGCTGCGATCGGAGGGCAAGGGTGGAGTCGAACCACCAGCGCCGAAGCGCCACCTTGCATGCCCGTACAGGCCAGCACTTGTATCCCGCCCTGGCCAGGCGGTACATCAGAGGCACGGTGCTACGTGCTAGCAGTGGTAGGCGCGCTCGATGGCACGCTCAGCCTGCTCCTCCACCAGGTCCATCATCTCGTCGAACGTGCAGCCAACGGGCTTCATGTTGGCGATGGAGGGCTGTGCGTCGTAGGCCCGGCGGGTGACAGGGTTGCCGATGGTGGGCACGGGGAACATGCCCATGCGCTGCTGCAGCTTAGCCTTCTGAGCGGCGTTAAAGCCAGCGATCGCAGCGATGTCATCGCACAGGGTGAGGGCTGCCCACAGGTAGCCGTCGGACTCACGGTCATCGGCCTCGATGAAGGAGGCCAGGCAGTAGAAGCTCTTGCGGAGCTCACGGCGCTGCTCACGGTTGCAGCCAGAGAGGGCGGCGAGGAAGGGCTTGCGGTTGAAGTTGTACTCGGCGATGATGATGTTTACGTACTCTTTCTTGGTCATGTGTCTCTCCATGCGGTTAGCGACCGGGTGAGGGTCTGTTTGTTTTGGAACGGAAACGGGTCCCCGTATACATGATGTAGCCCCAAACATACCTGTGTAGCCCCAAACATACCTGGTAGTGTCCAGGTGGGGGCTCACAATGCACGCCCAGGGGTGAGGGGTGAGGGTGGAGGGCACAGCGCCAGCATTGGCGCTGCGATCGGAGGGCAAGGGTGGAGTCGAACCACCAGCGCCGAAGCGCCACCTTGCATGCCCGTACAGGCCAGCACTTGTATCCCGCCCTGGCCAGGCGGCACTACAGTGGGTACAGCGGTGGGACTAGCGGTTGCCCAGCACATTCAGGTTGTGCAGACGACCCCTTCTGTTAGCATTATTCACTTCGTCCAGGGAGCGGGTGGCGGCCCACTCCTCGTAGCTGTCCCTGGGCTGAGCGAAGGGATCAGGCTCATCGGAGGGCACAGGCCAGTCGAGGCACACAGCGTACAGCTGGCGCAGGCGTTGGAGGCTGCTCACTGGAACTACCCTCTCGTAGGAGGGCAGGTCGATGAAGCTCTTGGCCACGTCACTGGCCTTGAGGTTGAGGGCGAACATCTCGCTGATGCTCGTCCCACTCATCTGGGTGATGACCTCGACAGTAAGGTCTTCGGGGTTGAAGGACAGCTCTACATTGCCCCAATTGAAACTACAAGTGATCGAATGCATGTCTCTCTCCATTAGCAAACGGATGGAATACCATCCAGTTAAAGTTCAAAGGGAAATGGGTCCCCTTTAGGTTATGGGGCCCCACCATCCCTCCTTAAACACCCCAGTGCCTTCACGAAATAAATCCAAAAACAGCCACATAAGAGAACTCCCAAAAAATATATCTGCTATAGTTGTCACAGGAGAAAATTATGAGTATCAAGGACAATCTCATGCACGCAGCATTCGATCTGGCTAACACCCTCTGGCGGAAGGGAGACGGGATGGTGGTTAGATTCCACTTCTTTTCACAACGAGAGGGTTGTGAGTACACAGACCTTGCCCGGGATGGGTTTTATGATGGAGAGTACCGGGATGTCCGCGCCGCCTTCCTTATCTTGCTGGATAGATTCAGGGAGTTAGAGGGGGACGACTTTGGTAGGTAGCCACTTGAAAGATCTGCTACTTCCTATACATTAGGGGAGGAGGAACAGATGAGTAATGAATCCCTAGTTAAGCTGAACGGCACCATACTGCATCCAGACGGCACCACTACGATCACATCCAAGTTTGACTTCCTACGTCTTCGACCAGACGACTATTCTGATATTGCATTCTCTCCTGCTGAAGCAGAACATATCCGCAGACGGTTGACCCACCTCTCAACGGGTGCATCTGCTGCGACTCCACTCATGTGCGGTGGGAGGGCTCGCTGTCCCTTCCAACACAACTGTCCAATAGTAAAAATGGACGACCTCCGTCTTGCTGAAGACCCCGACGCGCCATCTATCATCCCTGTTGGAAGACCCTGTATTGTTGAGGTCTCCCTACTTGATCATTGGACCCAGAAGTACCTGGAACAGTTCGATGTAGATACAGACAACATGGTTGATATCTCCTTCTGCCAGGAGTTGGCGGAGATTGAGCTCTACCTGTGGAGGCTAAATAATAATCTTTCCAAACCCCAACATGCCGAACTTGTACAGGAAGTAACAGTCGGAATTGATCGGGATGGGAACGCCCTGACCCACCTCGAAACAAACGCCTTCTACGATGCACGAGAGAGGATGCTCAACCGGAAGACCAAGATCACAAAACTGATGGTTGCCGACCGCGAGTCGAAACTTCGTGAGAAGATTGGGTTGAAATTGAAGGGTTCCGATTCCCTCTCTGCAGAAGCAGCGAAACTCCATGCAGCCCTCGTCCGTGCATCTACACAGGCCACCAGTGCGCTCCCCGCTAACACTGCTGACCATCTCATTTCCGAGGTAGTTGAAGCGGGTGTAGAGGACGATGGATAGGGTACGAGTACTCCAGCTACAAGCCCTCCTCGATAAGCAACTAGCCGACGACCAGATCACCGACGAGGAATATCGTAAGTTCCTGCGTCATGCCCGAATTGCGTCCGACGAAGAACGTCTCCTGCAAATGATCACCACCAATCGTGCCCGCCGCGCTCTCGTCCAAAACATCCGATGGGAGAAGCAGGCGCTCGAGAAGGTTAAACCCCGCCTGATAGCTCGTGAGCAGCTTGGTGCATTCGGTTGGTTCAAACCCTGGAGCGGCGAGCTGGGTCTTGGTGGAATGATTGACCCCGCCCATGTGACACATGGTGCCCTCGTCTCGTCTTCTGTGCCCAACTCCGAGCACTACGCCGAGACGATGATGAACTGGATGTCTCCCGGGCAGATCGAGTCAACAGCCTTCCACGAGGGTCTACACGGGGTGTGGCAGTTCCAGATGGAAGACAAGGAGAAGGATGTCTTCAGACAATCAGCCGCCGCCGGTATTTCATATGATGACGGAGGAATATTTGGGAGGGAGAGAATTGGCGTAAGGGGCGATGTTGCTGTACTGGCCATGAAGGCTCCAGCGTATGCGAATATGGTTGTTGGGGCAGCACGGGGGAACGAGCAGTATCTCGACCTCGTGGCCAACGAGTTGTGGGCCCACAAGGGTACTGCGCGCGTTTATGATACCGATGATATGTACAAGATGGGTAAGGATCGGGTCCAGTCTGCGGTCATGGATAAGTACATCATGAATGATCGGGTCCGTCGTGATATCACAGCGACCTATACTGGATGGGACGCCGCTGGGATAGGGAAGGAACACCTTGCTGGACTAAATGCCAACAAGGTAATCAGCAACCTCCGCGAGGCGGACAACGAGCAGATCCCATTCTCCTATAGTGTTAACAGCCCTGTTGTACATGGCCAGCGCATCTCCGATGAGATTGTTGAGTTCCGCGACAAGTACTTCTCCTCACCAGAAGGACGAGCAGAGCTAAAGAAGAGGAAGGATGCAATCCCCCTCCAGTATGGGGATATTGACCCCTCTCGTCTAACCGACATCGGAGACGGTAAGGCAGAAGTAGATATCTCCGGTTGGGACGCAGAATGGGAGGACGTTGACACCCTCCTGCTCAAGCGTGGCATGTTTGAAGAGGACATCGCCATCCGTCTCACTGGTATTGACTCCCCAGAGGTAGGCCACCCCGGAGACCCAACTGAGTGGCTCCGTTTCCGTCAGGAACAGCCATTCGGAGTCGAGTCCACACGGAGGGTCAACGAAGAGGTAGGTACAGAAGGTCTCCGAGTAGTCATAGACAGTGACCCCGATGCCCGTACCTATAACCGCTATCTCGGTCTAATCTACAAGGGGGAGGAAGAGAAGGCCCTCAACCTCCAGTTTGTAGAGCGTGGACTAGCAGCCTCCCTGCCATTTGGAGACGCAGGCTCCGACATGTTACCCCGTGAGGAGTTCATGGCTGCGGAGCACGAGGCCATTCGTGCCCGACAGGGTATGTGGAATCTTCCCTTCTATCAGAAGTATCTAGCCATGTCTGCTGGGGTTGGAGGTCGCCTGACCTTCAACACCTTCACCGATCTCTCCCGAATGGGGAAGAACTACCACCTTGCTGCAGCACATGAGGCTCTCTGGGACGACTCTGCAAGTAGGCGAGATGCTTACGTAATCGGTGAAAAACTCGTACCCTCCTATGGCAAATTTTTCGGGAAGAAGGCAAAGCAGAGCGAGGAGGACCTAACAGCCCTCAACTACATGACAGCTGCTGGTAGGGGACACGAACGGAACCAGGGCCTTCGTCACGGTGGGATTGCACAGTCCATGCGTCGAGAGATGACTGCATTCGGTAGTGGATATGATGTGGCTCGAGCAGTCGCCAAACTTCGAGGTATGTCGTTCAAGCAGTTCCTCCACGGACAGGAATTTCAGTCTGCTCTTGCTAGTTCAAAGCAAGTCCGCACTCTTGGAGAGGGCACTTTTGGCCAGACGTTTCTCCATAAGACCACCCTCAACGATGAACCATTCTTCTTCGTGGAGAAGCGGTTATTCCCCGACGTACAAGAGAGGGCTGCTGCGAAGGCTCGTCTACACGCAGAACATTCTGTTGGGCAAGAGAAGTGGAGCTGGTGGCGCAAGAAGAAGAAGGTAGAAGACAGAACTGCTGAGATCCTAGAGGCTTGGAAGGGCTCAACAACAATCGAGGCAGAGACTGGTGCCCTCCGTGCCCTCGGTGATACGCCTGCTATTCCATCCCTCTATGCTGGATCGGAAAAGCAACAGAGCTTCTTCATGGAGTACATGCCTGGGAGTACGATCGATACCGGGTTGAGTCCCATAACTGGTGAGGCATTCTCTGATCTGCAATCGTCTGCCAAGACTGCCGCTGAACGTGGCTTCTTAAATATGGACATCCACGGTGGCAACTTCATGTATGACGCTGGGTCTGATCGTGCCGCATGGCTGGACTGGGGAATGGCCCGCCGGGTTAAGAAGGGAAGTCAGAAAGGCGAAGAGCTCATGCGGTATGGCATCATGGGTACCGTCCCAGTCGAGGGTGGAGAGCTGCGGGCTATGACGCTAGCTGCTCAAAAGCATTTCCCCTCTCGCGCAGTCCCAGCAACAAACTATCCCATCACAGCCATAGAAGGTCTCCACCCAGGTGCTGGTCCGAAGTCTAGATGGACCAAGAACCCCGATGGCAGCGGCGGGTTCGATGATTTTGGAAGTACCTGGAAGGGTATATTTGGAGGTATTGATAATTTCATGGCTACTTCTGCAGATGAGTTCACGCAGGGGATGGCCAGCTATATTAAAAACACTGGTGTTAAAACAGTAGGTGGTGGCAAACTTGCCTCCGGGGCTGTTCAGCTTGGCGTTACACAAGCTGCCCACGTAGCAAGCCGCCGTGCTGGTGTCGATTTCTTTGCGAAGAGAGGGATTGGGCAACACGCGCGCCTTCCTGCCCAGATCAATTGGAATCCAGCTGGTAATGCTAAGCAGACTGGCTTTCGTGATTCAATCAAAGAGCTCTCGAAATTTGAGCCTTCTCTTGGGGCTCTCCTGAAGGACCCCGCCAAGATGAAGGCGTTCGAGGACAATGTATTTGCACACGAGCTTAGCGAAGTCTTCCATAAGCGCTCTGGGCTGACATCGTTCTCAAGACCCACAAAAACAAACCCAGCTGCTCGTAAAAAATTCGGGACCCATCAGTCTCCTGGTGTTATCGTCGACGAAGCCCTCTATGCTCTAAAGACTGGGGGAGAAGAGCAGTTCAGAACTATGTGGGCTATGCGCCGTGCAGTCAGGAAGTGGAAGCCTACCCAGCCTGGCATGACTGCTGATAACCCATTGTATTCTGATAGGGTAGAGAAGATCTACGCAACCATGGAGAAAAACTGGTTGCCAAAGTTCAATCAGCCGAAAGTAGCAGTCTCTCCATCTATCACTTCTGTACCCAGGCCATCGTCCGCAGAGCCTATGGAGTCCTTTCCGGATTATGCAACACTTGCTGGTTTGGGCTCGGGGGTGGGCGTGATGGGCCTTGGAGTAATTGCTCTGACCTCAAACGAACCAGTCAATCATGTCCCTGGCAAGGATGACGCCTACAATACAATCGAAGGTCTCCACCCAGGTGCTGGTCCGAAGTCTAGATGGACCAAGAACCCCGATGGCAGCGGCGGGTTCGATGATTTTGGAAGTGCCTGGCGTGGCCTAGTCCACAGACTCAAGAGAACGACCTCTGGCCTCATGGAGAAGATTCGTCCTCGCTCATGGGGAGTCAACCAGATCG
>Ga0209128_1000963_pt1 | contig 20275 bp, 30 predicted proteins | sample ETNvirnome_6_100_FD_184072 | JGI IMG/M metagenome (GOLD analysis project Ga0209128, IMG submission 184072) | Marine viral communities from the Pacific Ocean - ETNP_6_100 (SPAdes) (version 2) | ecosystem: Environmental > Aquatic > Marine > Oceanic | place: Pacific Ocean | collected 2013-06-19 | reverse complement strand
GGTACGCTGTTGGTCTTGACCCACTAAGTAGAGATATTTCTTGGTTTGGAAAGACAGTAGAAGCGGCAAACCACCCAACATGGTTTAAGGTAGCAGTACCTTTTAGGATAGACTTATAATATGGGATCATTTGATATAGGAAAAGCAACAGAAAGCGACTTAACGAACGCATTTACAGATTATTCTGTAGATAGTCAAAACACCGACGCTGCTTCTGAAACAAAAGAAACTACATGGATAAACTCAAATTGGTCTCAGTATTTAGGTTATTATAAAGAGATACCCGAACTAAACGCAGCTATTGACGCCAAAGCTACTTGGACTGTTGGAAAAGGATTTACCGCCGACGAGATAACAACCATGCTCTTAGATACAATGACTGGCTGGGGTAAAGATACTTTTAACACTATTATTGAAAATATGATAAGAACATACCACATAGGCGGAGACGCTTTCTGCGAAGTTATAAGAGATGACGAGGGAAATTTAATTAACCTTAAACCATTAGATCCGGGAGCTATTAAGATTGTCGTCGATAGAAAGGGAAGAATTATAAGATACGAACAAGTCTCAAAAACTAAAGAGAAACCGGTTAAGAAATTCCAACCGGAAGATATATTCCATTTAGCAAGAAATAGAGTAGCTGACGAAATACATGGAGTTAGTATTATAGAGAAATTAGAGAATATTATACTTATGAGAAATGAAGCCATGACAGACTGGCGAAGAGTATTACATAGAAACGTAGATCCAATGATGATATACCATTTAGATACTGACGATACTACTAAGATAGCTGCCTTTAAAGCTAAAATGGACGCTGCGAGAGGTAAGGGAGAAAATATGTATATACCTAAAGACGCAGTTGTACCCGAGCAATTATCTATTGCTCCTAATGCTTCTCTTAACCCGCTTGCTTGGATTGAAAGTTTGAACAACTACTTCTTTCAAGCGGCGGGAGTACCCCAAATTATTGTTGGAGGTAGTCAAGAATTTACTGAAGCAACTGCTAAGATAGCTTATTTAGCATTCGAGCAAACAATAGAAGAAGAACAACTATTTGTAGAGGAAGAAATATTAGCCCAATTAAATCTTGTAGTTGAGTTAGAGTTCCCAGCAAGCTTAGAGAACGAATTATTATCTGATAAAGCAAAAGACGGAGAACAAACAGCTACTCAGCCAAACGACATGACCGCAGAATTGGAGGGAAGAACATAATGGAAGACGAAATTATAAGTATTATAGTAAATCACGGCTTTGCGGTATTTGTAGCCGTATATGTTTTAACAAGAATGGAAAGAGCAATTAAAATTAATACCGAAATGGTAAGAGACTTAACAATGTTAATTAAAGATAGGAGGAAGAAAATATAATGGCTCGAGGAAAACTTAAAAAACCTGGAAGAGTACTTGGCGCGGCAATAGATCAAGTAGCAAACAAAGCTGAAGAAAAAAGAAAAAGAGATGAAGAAGCTCGAGTTAACCAAGCTACTGCTGAAAAGAAAGCTGCTGATGAAAAGAAGAAAGAAACAATAAAGAAACCGGAAATTAAAGCTAAGATATTTAGAGATGTAGAAACCGGAAGACCGTCGGGAGTTAGATTGCCTAATGGAAAAACATTTTTAGGAATTGGGAAAAACGACATTAAAGCAATTATTAAGAGCTATGAAGAAGGACAATTCAAAAAGGAAATTGAAGATACTAGAAAACCAGTATTTGAAGAAAGAGTACCCGAAGAAGCTCCAGTTGTAAAACCAACCGGATTTGAAAGTATTAGAGAAGAAATTGGACCGGAAGAAGAAGTTGAGGGAGAAGTTGGAGGAAGAGGATTAACTGAGGAGGAAAGAGTTTCGGGAGCTAATTTAGAGGGAAGAACGGCATTTCAAAGAGATATAGCAACATTGACCGGAGAAGAGAGAGATCCCAATGCTGTAATGGGCTTTCAAGAACAAACTTATACAGACGAACGAGGAGTTACTCAAACAATAAAAATACCGGTAACTAATGAAGAATTTGATAGAGGACAAAAAGCACAAATAGAAGAAAACTTATTCTTAGCAAGTTTAGGTGTTTCTGCTGGAGCTGGAGCTGGAGCAAAAGCTACCGCAGAAGCCGGCGGAAGAGAAACAATGGCTCACATTACAAGAAGGAGATATTTTGAAGACGGAGTTAATAAAATATATACTCTAAGTAACAAAGTCGGGAAACACCAACAAGCAGATAAAGCCTTTATGAAATCTTTTAATAAATTGGGAAGTGAAAGAGGAGCAATAGCTTCAAGATATCAAGTAAATAGTAAAACAAATAGCTTAACTAAAAATATCTTAACTACTGCCGGACTTACCGTTGCAGCGGCTATCGTTTTAAGAGATGTTATTGGGACTTATCCCTTTGCCGGATTTTTAGCTGAAGAGGGAGCACAAAGTGCCGGAATAGGAATAAAGCAAGCTATGGACGAGGGAAATTATCAAAGAGCAGAAATCTTATTAGACGCTCAAGATGAAATGTTTAATGAAAAATCTTTTCTTGAAATAACTGGAAAAGTACCTTATCTAAATGTTATACAAAATCTAAATAAATTTTTTGATATAGTTAAAAAAACAAATGGAGGCTGGAGAGAAATAATAGCAAAAAAAAGAGGGGAATTTGAAACTGAGGGAATGTCTGTTGGAGAAGAAATCGCTGAAAGAGATGAAAGATTAGGAAGAGGATAATATTTAATTGAAAGGAGGGAAAAAATGGAAAATAATGAAGAAGAAGAAAAACAAAGAACAGCAAAGAACTCTAATGAGGGGAATAAGTCTTCTACAACTCCAGTTATTGACGCCGCAAATAAGGCAGCTGAAAGGTTGGAGCAAGCCAACGCAGAACAAAAAGAAATCTTAGCAAGACAAGAAATGTTAATGGCTAAGAATGCTTTAGGCGGTCAAAGTGAAGCTGGAAAATCTGAAGAAAAAACTGAAGAGACTCCAGCGGAGTATGCTAAGAAAGTTATGTCCGGAGCAATAGGAAATGACTGAAGAATTAGAAATAAAGATCGGAACTGAGGAAGAAGTTGCTTGGACTGAAATCAAAAAGAAAGCTGAAAAAGATATAAAAGAAAGCAAGAGAGCTATCATTATCGGAGAGGAAATCGTTAAAATCGCCGAGATAATGATTAAGCAAGAGAGATTTTAGTACCGCAATATGAATTTGGGTGGGGTTAAGTAACGCTTAAAGGTTTTTAGCATTGATAGAAACATTTATATAGTTTGATTATTATTATTATTCATGACTTTAGAAGCAACTTTGATGTGGGAGACAGAATTACCTATTCCTTTTACTTGTGCCGACGGAGCTGGAATTGAAAAAGGCTCTATTTTGATGCTATCTGATCCAATGACAGTAGCAGTAGCAACTGGAGACACGGATATTGTGGCCGGAATTGCTGCGGAAGAAAAGATTAATGGCGACGGAAAGACTAAAATCGGAGTTTATAGGAGAGGAATTTTTAAAGTATTTGTCGGAGCTGCTGGAGCAACCGTTGGAGCTGCTGCTATAACAGATGTAGCAACCGGAGCAGCTAACGAATTAGTTAATGCTGATGTTAATAGCGAGAACATTGTTGGTCGTTGGCTGGAAACAGCGGCAGACACCGAGAGTGCGTTATTAGAATTAAACCCCTTTACGGTGAATTTAGCATAAAATGGCGGATAGTAGCGGACAAGCACAGATAAGAGGAATTGATATTGATAAGTTAGCTAAGGGCTTCGCAGACGAGGAAAACCAATTTAAGAAGATCTGTATGGTTACAGCTACTAAAGCAAGAGAGATCCGTTGGTATCAAAAGACTTCTGGATTTTTAGATAGTGCGGACACTTCGGGAATTACCGCAAGTCAAATTGCTAATACTGGAGAGAGATCTTTGCCGGTTGTTGTAGAACAAAGCTGGACGAGACAAACTTCTTATGTAAGAAAATACTTTGTAGAAAGCCCAACAATTTCTGAAGAAGATATTAAAGACAGCGACATAGATGTCTTAGGAACTAATGTTAGAGACTTAGTTAGAGCAGTAGCAAGACAAGTAGACGCTCGGATTTATAGTGTTTTAAGTGGAAGTGTAAGTAATACAACTGCCGCAACAGCAGCGTGGGACGCTGGAAGCGGACAAGATATTGTAGCAGATCTAATGACTGCTAAAAGAAAAATAAGACAACAGGGTTATGATCCGGAGGGAGCATTCTTATTGCTATCCGCAACAGATCACGCAAACATGATTATTTGGTTAATCTCAACTAAAGGATCAAGCATTCCAGCTTTCGCTTCTCAGAAAGTTAAAGACGGAATTGTAATGGAAATTCTTGGACTGAAAGTTTTAGTGAGTGAAAATGTAACAGCCGATCAAGCAATGGTAGTCGTCGGCCAAAGAGCAATGACATGGAAAAACTTTATGACAATTAGTTCTGTTGTTATTAACGACGCTGGAATTGGAAGAAAGATAAGAGTATGGGAAGAGGGCGAAGCAATTATGACAGATACTTACGCTGCTTCTAAAATTACAAATACTCAAGCTTAATTTTTAAAATTAAAAAATGACTAAAGAAAATGTTAAGAAACTTATGGGAGAAGCGATTGCTAAAAAAGATAACCCAACTATTAAACATTTGGAAAACCATTGGAAACTTACTTATAACGAAGCATACCCAAGCGAAAAACCTAAAGCTTCTGAAGAAACGAAAGAAACAAAAAAGAAAACATCTAAAAAGTCTGCTTAACTCTATTTCTTATGACAATTCAAGTCGGAAACGCAGCAACTCTCACTCAAAAAGAAGTTAAAAGGAAATACCCAGTAACTAAAGGTCTAACTGCTGGAACTACAAAACAAGAGGGAACAAAAACATTTCTATCACCTCAAAATAAAAGTTTAGTAAGAAAAAGAAATCAAGAGGGAATTTAAATGGCTTCTAAAACTGACAAACTTTTCAAAGGAATGAGTACTAAAAAGATTGCTAATGTCGCAAGCATGGGCGGAGAGGTTTTGGATCTCCCAAATTACTCCGGAGATCATAGTGCGGGAACTACCGAAACCCCAACTGCTGACTATCATTTAACTAATAAAAAATATGTTGATGATAATATCGGCGACGTTCCATTCGGACAAACTGCTATAATGGGCCATAATAGAGGTTTAAGTATTGGTGTCGCGTCTGAGACATTTCCTAATATTGCTGACATGGTTAAAATGACGGATACAAAAGGAATAACCATGATAAGCGACGGAGGAATAATCGGGATTAGCATAAACTATAACTTAGGATTTCCGTCGGGATTATTTAGCGGGATAAATATGAAAGTTAAAATTAATGGCTCAGTTGTTTGGACTAACCCCATTAACAGCACAAATGGAGCAGATAAAGAGGAACACTTCTCTCAAAGTATTGGAGCTGTTGGATCTACGTTCTCCGCCGGAGATACAGTCTCCGTTTGCTTTCAGGGAGTTGGGTCGGGTAGTATTTCAATGTCTAAAGCAATAATCTGCTTACAATACTATTATGGTTAGCTATCAAAACATTTAAATACTTATATATCCTTAATAAAGTATGAAAAAACAAATAGTTTTTAAGTGTGATGAAGCATTTAGGAGAAAACTTAGAACAGACAAATTAAGAAAAGAAAATAAACTCAAAACTATTTTAACATGGGAAGAATATTTTAATATGTTGTTTTATGGAGAGAAGAAATTCCCCCTAATCAACTATAAGGGAGGTAAGAAATAATATGGCGAAAATAAAATATGGAGATTTGTCGGGCGGATTGAAATGGGCCATTGTTGGAGGCTGGATCTCCTTAATTAGCTTCGGAATAGGTTTCCTTTATGGATTTATAGGTGTTCTATGATAACCGGAATTGAGGGAATGCTTATAACTTGGACTGCGATTAACTCCTTAGTAACTTTCATACTTGTAATTGAGAGGATTATGAGAGAATAAATATAAAGGAGGTCGTGCGAGCAAATGAATAAAAAAATAGAAGTAGAACTAATTGAATTTGAAGACAAAACCGCTAAAACCGGTCGAGAATATACCCGTTTCAAAACCAGCGAGGGTTGGTGTTCTTGTTTTGAGAAAGAACTTATTGCGGACTTAAAGAAAGTTATAGGACAAAGAGTTATCTGTAACATAGCAATAGACGAGGACAAAGGATTTAAGAACATTCGAGGGTGTGAGGGATTAGCTTCCGGAAATCAGCAAATAGCTGGAGTCCCAGTTCAAAAAGTTAAAGTTGAAGTTGATAAAAAAACCACAATGTATGTGTCTTATTGTAAGGATCTAATTGTGTCCGGAATGGACGAAGAAAACGCAATTAAAACTATTAAGAATATACAGAAAGCATTTGAATAATGGGAATGGGTTATAACTGGCTATGGGATATGATTGCGGAAGCTGTTTATGATGATGATGATGATGAAGCAATCCGTCTCGGTAAGTTATTAGAAGACTACTTAAAAGGTAGAGTAAATTAAATTGTTTAAATGGTCTGGCGGGCTGGCGACATTCGTCGGTCTTCCAGACGGGGTTAGGTACTCCCGTACCCCCACTCCGCGTTCCTCAATAAGTTGTCCGCAAAAGGCCGTGCGGACCCGTGCCTTCCGGCAAGTAATTACTACTTTGATTTCTGACGTAAAATGCGAGTACTTAAAAAAACATGGCGATCTCGGCTGATTGTTATTAAACAATCATTGAGCTAACCACATTTAATAACTACTCGATTTTACGGGGAACCAGAAATCTGCAGTCTGATTTTCAATAATTCTCCAGCTCTCAAGCCGGCAGTTGCTTCGCCCTTTACCTAATCTGCCGTCTTGGAGGGAGGAATTTTGAAAATAAGGTAGGGAGAAAAACCCCTCGGCCCCGCATTGTACCGAGGGGTACATAATTAAATTTGATAGGAGGTTAAAAAAATGATGACTAAAAAAGATTTCAAAGAATTGGCTAATATGTGTTCGGGAATTGATAATGATAATATAAGAATGTATATGACTAATTCTTTAATTGTTTTCTGTAGAAAGCAAAATCCAAGATTTGACGCAAAAAAGTTTATTGAATGGATAAGACGAGTTAGAGCTAATGAAAGTCTAAAAGGTTTAAGATGAGTTACAAAATAATAAGATTTTGGTTCGAAGACAAACCGTCTAAAGTAATCAAGACAGATCTAACTTTGGAAGAAGCACAAGAGCATTGTAATCGCGAAGATACGCATTGTAACAGCGAGCATACAAAAGACACAAATAAGTGGTTCTTTGACGGTTATGACGAAGAGTAAGTAACTCTTGAAACGCCATAGATAAAATTTTTTTGCTACTACATTATTGTTTATACGGTTTGGCTGGCCCGTAAATTGCCCACTCGCTTGTTAAAATAAATAACATGGCGATCTCCGCTGACTGTCTGCGGACAGTCATTGAGATAACCACATTAATTTATAATTCCCAAGCTCGTACATAACCTCCAAAATGATTACATTTTTTGGGGGCGGAATTTACTCCGTTACTACTACTACTACTACACGCATATAGAGAGGAAATTTTTCTCCGCAACTCCGTAGAGAAAAAATTTCCGCGAGGTAAAGAGAACACCGAGCGAAAAGGATTCGCTCTACATAATTAAATTTTAATGGAGGTTAAAAAAAATGGAAAAATGGGAAAAAATCTTATCATCTAAAGACGAAAAAGATTTAACTAAAGACGATTTGATGATGTCAATTCAGCTACTTGATGAACAGATTTTGAGACAATGTAAAGAAACTATGAAATACAAGAAAATAGTTGAAGACTTAGTTAAATTCGTTAACAAAGATACTGGAATAAAATTGAAGATAAACTATAAGTAAATCTTGAATTTGATTTTTTTTTTGATATTTTAACGATTACAAAGGAGGTAAAAACGATAAAATGAATAACAAAAGTAAATGGAAAGTGATTGCGAGTGCCGTGGTTGACGAGTTCGATACAGAAGAACTAGCAGACGAGTTTAAATGTTTGTGTGAAAACCATGAGAAAAGCCATTATCACATCCCAAGAAGTTTTGAAGTCGTGGAGTATGTAGAATGAAGAAATACACGGTATATAGAACAACACTAAGCTCGATTGAGTTAGAGGGTAAATCCTTAAAAGATATCGAAAGCCAAATAGAAATGATTGACGGCGACGATAAAGATTGGGTTTATTATGAAGAGGAATTTAAAATCGAGAAGTGTGTGAATGGAATATACGACGGCTATTAAATAGGCTGTCGCCAAAGATTGTTTTTTTTTGCTCCGTTTTCGTATTTCATGTTAGCACTCCGCAAGCGGAGAGTTAAGCTCTTTATAGAAAGGTTTTTATATTTCAAATTCTTAGGATTAGTAGCCTAATCCTAATGTGTCAACCTACTCAAAAGGCATAGTGCTGGCTTGCGGAGAGTAGGCTGGCTTCGGCAATCTGTGGGTTGCCTCAGATTGCGATCAAAACCTATATCAATCCAGCCTCTTTAAAGGCTGGCTTCATAAAGCTTTTGATTTGGCTTGGCTCTTGATAATCAAGCCAAACCCATATCAATCCAGCTTGCTTACAAGCTGGCTTCATAAGGCTTTGGCTTTGGCTTGGCTTGGCTCTTAGATTGTTACCCCCCCAACCCCCCGAGGGGCTATGCCCTCACTCCGTTCGGGCATGCTGCCTCCTTTCAGTCGGCAGCTCGCTCGTTCCACTCGCTCCATGTCTGCTCGCTCCGCTCGCAGACAATCCGCCTCGCTCCGCTCGGCTCACTCCTCGCCTCCGGCTCGGAGTACCGCCTCACTTCGTTCGGCGGAAGAATAATAACAAAAGAAAAAGTGAGGGGAGATATAGTAAGAGTAAGGAGATAGTAAGAGTAAGTAAGAGTAAGGAGATAGAAGAAGTAAGGAGATAAGAAGAAGTAAAGAGATAGTAAGAGTAAGTAAGGAAGTAAGAGTAAGTAAAGAGATAGTAAGAGTAAGAAGTAAAGAGATAAGAATAAGGAGATAGATAAGAATGAGTATAAAGATGTAAAATGTATATGTGCGAATTTGAAAGAAATAAACTCTATGTTATATGTAAGACCCCAGCCAAATTAGAATAAAAAATAACAATAAAATTTAAATAATATAAAATATTATAATAAGTGTTCTTGGAAGCCATAAGTGGCTCAAGAAACAAGTTCTGTATAAAAGAGGCTTGTTTGCTCTACCTAAATGGCTATAGAGTATTGCTCTCTCAAAAAAGCGATAGGTCCGCCATAAGCAGAAGAACATGACGCTGATGTTGCGTCATAGTCGAGAGTATATTATTAGCTCGATATTTAGAGCTACTCGAGGTTTGGCGGTTAATGGCTTTATAGTAGAGGACACATACATTTATATAATCTAATTTCTAAAAGTAATCATGAATAAACAATATCACATAAGGCAGTTAAGAGTTAAAGAGATTTTGGAAACTATTTTAAAAATTGAAAAAGAGGAAATGAAAATTGATAAAAAGAGATTTATATTTGAAATTTCTGAAAGGTACGGTTGTACGGAAAGGAAAGCGAAAGAGTATTTGAAAGTTGCTGAATTAAAATTGGAGTACGGACATAATGCCGAACAAGAACTACGAAAGGGGCAGACGGAAAGAGTACAAAATAACTAAGAAGTATAAAGACTTAGGTTATGAAATAGCTCAAAGATCTGCTGGGTCGCATAGTCCTATTGATGTATTTGCGATAGATAAATCTACAAGAACAATTAAACTAATACAAGCTAAACCGGATAGCATGAGTAAGAATGCTAAACAGAAGATAATTGACGAAAATCAATGGCTAAATGGCTTATTTAAAGTAATTTTTGAGGTAGTCTAATGGATTATAATATATTAAAACCACATTTATCTCTTGACGACTGGCAACGCGAAATAATTGCTTACGAGGGAAATGTAACTGTCAGAAGTGGTCGTCAAGCTGGGAAAAGTACTGCTATCGCGATTAAAGCGGGAGAGTATGCTTTAAAACACCCAAAAAAGCAAGTTATGGTTATCGCAAGTGTTGAGAGACAAGCTCATTTACTATTTGAGAAGATTTTAGCATATATCCAAGAAGTTAGACCCCAAGCAATTAAAAGAGGGAGAGATAGGCCCACTAAATCTAAACTTCAACTTAGAAATGGCTCTATTATCCATAGTCTTCCAACCGGATTAAGTGGAACTGGGATTAGAGGATTTACTATTGACTTACTAATTGCTGACGAAGCAGCGTTTATTCCGGAAGATGTTTGGGTCGCTGTAACTCCAATGTTAGCTATAACTAAAGGGAATATTGTTTTATTATCAACTCCTTTTGGGAGAGAGGGGTATTTCTATCGCTCATTTGAAGATAAAACTTTTAAACAATTTCATGTCTCGAGCGAGGAATGTCCGAGAAGAAATGACGAGTTTTTAGCTGAAGAAAAGCGGAGAATGACTAAACTCCAATACGCCCAAGAGTATTTGGGAGAGTTTATTGATGAATTGAGACAATTCTTTCCTACTAAGTTAATTGAGAGATGTATGAAACTCAAGAGACCCGAGAAAATTGAGAAATCTAAATATTATCTCGGAGTTGATGTTGCGAGAATGGGAACTGACGAAAGTACATTTGAAATAATTGACGCTTCTATTGCTGGAAGATTTAAACATGTTGAGAATTTAATAACTACTAAAACTCTATTAACTGCGACAACTAAGAAAATAGTTGAACTGGAAAGAAAATATGATTTTAAGAAGATATTTATAGATGACGGAGGAGTTGGGTCTGGAGTGTTTGATCCCTTATTAGATATTGACGAAACTCGGAGAAAAGTTGTTGCGATAAATAACGCAGCGAGAGCTTTAGACAAAGACGAAAAGAGAAAAAAGAAACTACTAAAAGAGGATTTATATAATAATTTGTTGAGACTTATGGAGAGAGGGGAACTCTCATTGTTAGATGACGCTGAGGTATTTCAAAGTTTAAAAAGCGTACAATATGAATATACCGACGACGGAAACATAAAACTCTTTGGAAAATATACTCACATCTGCGAGGGATTGATAAGAGCAGCATGGGGAACAAAAGACAAAAGTTTAAATATATGGATTTCTTAGGAATAACATGGCTAAAAGCATAAGATTATGGGAAAATTGTATAAGATATTATAAATTAGACGAGGGAACTGGAACAAGTGCGACTGACGCAGCCGCCGGAGAGACTGGAACAATCTCGGGAAGCGGAGGTTGGGTCACAGACGCTAAACTGGGGGATTATAGCATTGATCTTAATACAGTTCAAGTGACAATACCATATAGCGATAACTTTGGCGGCAGAAATCAAGTTTCTTACTGTTTTTGGTTAAAACCAAAGGCAACAAATTACAACACAAATTACAGACTATTACAGCAAGAATTGACAAACGACCATATATATATAGATATGGCCGGCGGAGAAGATTATTATATGAAAGTAGCTTTAGACGACGGAACAGATGAAGAATTCATCTTTACAATTCCTTACTCTCCCCCCTCTTTTCAATGGGTACATGTAGCAATAGTTTTTGATTGGGTAACTGATAATTGTAGAATATATCTCAATGGGATTGATAGAGCTTCTGACCCCGATATATCGGAGCTTGGAAGTATAAGTGCTGGAGCTAATATTATCTTAGGACCTACGGGTAACAATATGAACGCATATATTAGCGACTTCGGTATTTTTAACAAAGGATTAACTGCTGACGAAGTTTTAATGCTCTACAATAACGGAGCTGGATTAAATTATAATGTAGATCCCGGGAGGTTTTGCTCCGCTCAAGACGCAATATATAAAGCGGGAGAAAACGCAGACGCAACAATAACTGGAAAACAAGATGTAATACATAAATGGATTTCAGAATATCAAAGCTACATAAATGTTAAATTAAGATACAATTTTAGTGATAATTGGACTAATTTAAATACTGATGTTAGAGAACTATTAAGAAATGTTACCTCAAATTTAGTTGCTATAAAAATAATTTCTTACAATATGGCTGGCTATACTTCAAGAGTTGAAGCGGAAACCATAATTGATGTATTAAACAATGACGCAGAAAGAATGTTAAATATATTAGAACAGAACTCTTTAACATATATGGAGGAAGCATAATGGCCGAAACTGTACCAAGAATTTTCAGAAAAAAACAAACTTTCCCTTTAGAATTATCTGCTATTAAAAGCTCGAACTTAGGATCTCCGCAAAGTATTACTTCTGGAGGAGTTGATTTAACCGGAATAACTGCGACTTTTGAATTAGAAAATGACAGTTTAGTTCAAATAAGTTTTTCTGGAATGTTTAATACTGCTACAAGTGCCTCAAACTTCGCTATGTATTTAATTATAGATATAGACGGAACAGAAATTGAAGTAAGTGAAAGGTGGGCTACAAACTTTTTAGACGATAGCGGAGGAGGAAACGTCCGAACGTCCTCTACAAACAACCAAACAATATCAACAAACCATATAGCCGAGCTATCTTCTGGAAATCACACGATAAAAATTGTTGGTTATTTGCCCAACGGATCAACGGGAGATTTTAAATTTAATATAGGAGAAATGGATATTTTGGCTTTTGGAAAACCAAAACCCTTAAGAGAAAAAAACAATGGCTGAGTTTAATATAACAAACGCAGAAGTAGGAAACATGACTAACAATGTTAGTGATTACTCGGTTGATACTTATTTGATAGATAGCCCAACCGGACAAAAAGAATTTAGCTACACTAATACTAAATTTACTCAATATATGGGCTATTATAAAACTATTTCAGAACTCGGAAGTGCTATTGATACTAAAGCGTTTTGGGCTGTTGGAAAAGGTTATACTGCGGATAAAAAAACAGAAGCAGTATTAAGAAAAATTAAAGGCTGGGGAAAAGACACCTTTAATACAATTATAGAAAACATGGTAAGAACATACCAAATAGGAGGAGACGCTTTTGCCGAAATTGTAAAAGATAAGAAAGGGAGATTGATAAACCTTAAACCCTTAAACCCCGCAGAAATTAAGATAATAACAGACGAGAGAGGAATGTTATTAAGGTACGAGCAAAGCATAAGAAATAAGAAAAATCCAATAAGATTTGAGCCAAACGAAATATTCCATTTAGCATGGAATAGGATAGCTAATGAAATACATGGAACTTCTGCGATTGAAAAAATTGAAAACATTATCTTAATGAGAAATGAAGCTATGACAGACATGAAAGTAGTCTTCCATAGATACGTTAAACCTTTATGGATTTGGGCATTAGATACAGACGACGCAACAAAGATCGCAGCGTTTAAAGCAAAGGCAGATGATACTATTGCTAATTCTGAAAATATTTATATTCCAAAAGGAGCAGCAGAAGCAGAAAGAGTAAGCGTACCACAATACTCCACTTTAGATCCACTACCATGGATTGAAAACTTAACGCAATATTTCTTTCAAGCAACAAATATTCCAGATGTTATTTTAGGAAGTGCTAAAGAAACAACAGAAGCTTCTGCGAAGATTTTATACTTAGCATTTCAACAGACAATAGAAAAAAACCAACTCTTTATAGAAGAAAATTTGAAATCTCAATTAAATATAGAAATTGATTATGAATTTCCAGCAAGCATAGAAAATGATTTAATAAAGGATAATAAAAAAGACGGAGCAGTCAATATAGATAAAAGCGAAACTACGGCGACGACAAAGGGAAACAAATGAATAAAGATATAGAATTTATGTTAAAGGTTTTAAGAAATGGTTTTATTTTAGCTGGACTTTATTTTGTCTCGGTTTATGCGACGGGAAATTTAACCTATGAAATATTAAAACCCGTTATTGTGTTTTTCTTAGGATATATCTTTGCTGAACTTGCGAAACATTATGGACTACAACCGTCAAAGATTAAAAGCCGGAAAGGAACAGCAACTTTAATATTCGTATAAAGGAGGTATAGGGAAATGACAGAAGAAGAAAAAACAACAGAAGTGGCTAAAGAAGAAACTAAATCAACGGAAACGAGTGCTAATCCTATGATTGAAGAAGCAAAGAAAGCAGCTGGAGAATTAAATAAAGCAAACGAAGAAAGAAGAAAACTTTTAGATAGAGAGGAGAAACTTTTAGCAGAAAAAGCATTAGGAGGAAAAAGTGTTTTAAATACAGAAGAAGAAAAAAAAGAAGAAACTCCGGCGGAGTATGCTAAAAGAGTTATGTCCGGAGTAATAGGAAATGACTGAAGAATTAGAAATAAAGATAGGAACTGAGGAAGAAGTTGCTTGGACTGAAATCAAAAAGAAAGCTGAAAGAGATATAAAAGAAAGCAAGAGAGCTATCATTATCGGAGAGGAAATCGTTAAAACTGCCGATAAAATGATTAAGCAAGAGAAATCTTAGTACCGCGATATGAATTTGAGTGGGGTTAAGTAACGCTTAAAGGTTTTTAGCAATGATAGAAACATTTATATAGTTTAATTATTCTATTATATTATGACTTTAGAAGCAACTTTGATGTGGGAGACAGAATTACCTATTCCTTTTACTTGTGCCGACGGAGCTGGAATTGAAAAAGGATCTATTTTAATGCTAACTGACCCAATGACAGTAGCAGTAGCAACTGGAGACACGGATATTGTGGCCGGAATTGCTGCGGAAGAAAAGATTAATGGCGACGGAAAAACTAAAATCGGAGTTTATAGGAGAGGAATTTTTAAAGTATTTGTTGGAGCTGCTGGAGCAACCGTTGGAGCTGCTGCTATAACAGATGTAGCAACCGGAGCAGCTAACGAATTAGTTAATGCTGATGTTAATAGCGAGAACATTGTTGGTCGTTGGCTGGAAACAGCGGCAGACACCGAGAGTGCGTTATTAGAATTAAACCCCTTTACGGTGAATTTAGCATAAAATGGCGGATAGTAGCGGACAAGCACAGATAAGAGGAATTGATATTGATAAGTTAGCTAAGGGCTTCGCAGACGAGGAAAACCAATTTAAGAAGATCTGTATGGTTACAGCTACTAAAGCAAGAGAGATCCGTTGGTATCAAAAGACTTCTGGATTTTTAGATAGTGCGGACACTTCGGGAATTACCGCAAGTCAAATTGCTAATACTGGAGAGAGATCTTTGCCGGTTGTTGTAGAACAAAGCTGGACGAGACAAACTTCTTATGTAAGAAAATACTTTGTAGAAAGCCCAACAATTTCTGAAGAAGATATTAAAGACAGCGACATAGATGTCTTAGGAACTAATGTTAGAGACTTAGTTAGAGCAGTAGCAAGACAAGTAGACGCTCGGATTTATAGTGTTTTAAGTGGAAGTGTAAGTAATACAACTGCCGCAACAGCAGCGTGGGACGCTGGAAGCGGACAAGATATTGTAGCAGATCTAATGACTGCTAAAAGAAAAATAAGACAACAGGGTTATGATCCGGAGGGAGCATTCTTATTGCTATCCGCAACAGATCACGCAAACATGATTATTTGGTTAATCTCAACTAAAGGATCAAGCATTCCAGCTTTCGCTTCTCAGAAAGTTAAAGACGGAATTGTAATGGAAATTCTTGGACTGAAAGTTTTAGTGAGTGAAAATGTAACAGCCGATCAAGCAATGGTAGTCGTCGGCCAAAGAGCAATGACATGGAAAAACTTTATGACAATTAGTTCTGTTGTTATTAACGACGCTGGAATTGGAAGAAAGATAAGAGTATGGGAAGAGGGCGAAGCAATTATGACAGATACTTACGCTGCTTCTAAAATTACAAATACTCAAGCTTAATTTTTAAAATTAAAAAATGACTAAAGAAAATGTTAAGAAACTTATGGGAGAAGCGATTGCTAAAAAAGATAACCCAACTATTAAACATTTGGAAAACCATTGGAAACTTACTTATAACGAAGCATACCCAAGCGAAAAACCTAAAGCTTCTGAAGAAACGAAAGAAACAAAAAAGAAAACATCTAAAAAGTCTGCTTAACTCTATTTCTTATGACAATTCAAGTCGGAAACGCAGCAACTCTCACTCAAAAAGAAGTTAAAAGGAAATACCCAGTAACTAAAGGTCTAACTGCTGGAACTACAAAACAAGAGGGAACAAAAACATTTCTATCACCTCAAAATAAAAGTTTAGTAAGAAAAAGAAATCAAGAGGGAATTTAAATGGCTTCTAAAACTGACAAACTTTTCAAAGGAATGAGTACTAAAAAGATTGCTAATGTCGCAAGCATGGGCGGAGAGGTTTTGGATCTCCCAAATTACTCCGGAGATCATAGTGCGGGAACTACCGAAACCCCAACTGCTGACTATCATTTAACTAATAAAAAATATGTTGATGATAATATCGGCGACGTTCCATTCGGACAAACTGCTATAATGGGCCATAATAGAGGTTTAAGTATTGGTGTCGCGTCTGAGACATTTCCTAATATTGCTGACATGGTTAAAATGACGGATACAAAAGGAATAACCATGATAAGCGACGGAGGAATAATCGGGATTAGCATAAACTATAACTTAGGATTTCCGTCGGGATTATTTAGCGGGATAAATATGAAAGTTAAAATTAATGGCTCAGTTGTTTGGACTAACCCCATTAACAGCACAAATGGAGCAGATAAAGAGGAACACTTCTCTCAAAGTATTGGAGCTGTTGGATCTACGTTCTCCGCCGGAGATACAGTCTCCGTTTGCTTTCAGGGAGTTGGGTCGGGTAGTATTTCAATGTCTAAAGCAATAATCTGCTTACAATACTATTATGGTTAGCTATCAAAACATTTAAATACTTATATATCCTTAATAAAGTATGAAAAAACAAATAGTTTTTAAGTGTGATGAAGCATTTAGGAGAAAACTTAGAACAGACAAATTAAGAAAAGAAAATAAACTCAAAACTATTTTAACATGGGAAGAATATTTTAATATGTTGTTTTATGGAGAGAAGAAATTCCCCCTAATCAACTATAAGGGAGGTAAGAAATAATATGGCGAAAATAAAATATGGAGATTTGTCGGGCGGATTGAAATGGGCCATTGTTGGAGGCTGGATCTCCTTAATTAGCTTCGGAATAGGTTTCCTTTATGGATTTATAGGTGTTCTATGATAACCGGAATTGAGGGAATGCTTATAACTTGGACTGCGATTAACTCCTTAGTAACTTTCATACTTGTAATTGAGAGGATTATGAGAGAATAAATATAAAGGAGGTCGTGCGAGCAAATGAATAAAAAAATAGAAGTAGAACTAATTGAATTTGAAGACAAAACCGCTAAAACCGGTCGAGAATATACCCGTTTCAAAACCAGCGAGGGTTGGTGTTCTTGTTTTGAGAAAGAACTTATTGCGGACTTAAAGAAAGTTATAGGACAAAGAGTTATCTGTAACATAGCAATAGACGAGGACAAAGGATTTAAGAACATTCGAGGGTGTGAGGGATTAGCTTCCGGAAATCAGCAAATAGCTGGAGTCCCAGTTCAAAAAGTTAAAGTTGAAGTTGATAAAAAAACCACAATGTATGTGTCTTATTGTAAGGATCTAATTGTGTCCGGAATGGACGAAGAAAACGCAATTAAAACTATTAAGAATATACAGAAAGCATTTGAATAATGGGAATGGGTTATAACTGGCTATGGGATATGATTGCGGAAGCTGTTTATGATGATGATGATGATGAAGCAATCCGTCTCGGTAAGTTATTAGAAGACTACTTAAAAGGTAGAGTAAATTAAATTGTTTAAATGGTCTGGCGGGCTGGCGACATTCGTCGGTCTTCCAGACGGGGTTAGGTACTCCCGTACCCCCACTCCGCGTTCCTCAATAAGTTGTCCGCAAAAGGCCGTGCGGACCCGTGCCTTCCGGCAAGTAATTACTACTTTGATTTCTGACGTAAAATGCGAGTACTTAAAAAAACATGGCGATCTCGGCTGATTGTTATTAAACAATCATTGAGCTAACCACATTTAATAACTACTCGATTTTACGGGGAACCAGAAATCTGCAGTCTGATTTTCAATAATTCTCCAGCTCTCAAGCCGGCAGTTGCTTCGCCCTTTACCTAATCTGCCGTCTTGGAGGGAGGAATTTTGAAAATAAGGTAGGGAGAAAAACCCCTCGGCCCCGCATTGTACCGAGGGGTACATAATTAAATTTGATAGGAGGTTAAAAAAATGATGACTAAAAAAGATTTCAAAGAATTGGCTAATATGTGTTCGGGAATTGATAATGATAATATAAGAATGTATATGACTAATTCTTTAATTGTTTTCTGTAGAAAGCAAAATCCAAGATTTGACGCAAAAAAGTTTATTGAATGGATAAGACGAGTTAGAGCTAATGAAAGTCTAAAAGGTTTAAGATGAGTTACAAAATAATAAGATTTTGGTTCGAAGACAAACCGTCTAAAGTAATCAAGACAGATCTAACTTTGGAAGAAGCACAAGAGCATTGTAATCGCGAAGATACGCATTGTAACAGCGAGCATACAAAAGACACAAATAAGTGGTTCTTTGACGGTTATGACGAAGAGTAAGTAACTCTTGAAACGCCATAGATAAAATTTTTTTGCTACTACATTATTGTTTATACGGTTTGGCTGGCCCGTAAATTGCCCACTCGCTTGTTAAAATAAATAACATGGCGATCTCCGCTGACTGTCTGCGGACAGTCATTGAGATAACCACATTAATTTATAATTCCCAAGCTCGTACATAACCTCCAAAATGATTACATTTTTTGGGGGCGGAATTTACTCCGTTACTACTACTACTACTACACGCATATAGAGAGGAAATTTTTCTCCGCAACTCCGTAGAGAAAAAATTTCCGCGAGGTAAAGAGAACACCGAGCGAAAAGGATTCGCTCTACATAATTAAATTTTAATGGAGGTTAAAAAAAATGGAAAAATGGGAAAAAATCTTATCATCTAAAGACGAAAAAGATTTAACTAAAGACGATTTGATGATGTCAATTCAGCTACTTGATGAACAGATTTTGAGACAATGTAAAGAAACTATGAAATACAAGAAAATAGTTGAAGACTTAGTTAAATTCGTTAACAAAGATACTGGAATAAAATTGAAGATAAACTATAAGTAAATCTTGAATTTGATTTTTTTTTTGATATTTTAACGATTACAAAGGAGGTAAAAACGATAAAATGAATAACAAAAGTAAATGGAAAGTGATTGCGAGTGCCGTGGTTGACGAGTTCGATACAGAAGAACTAGCAGACGAGTTTAAATGTTTGTGTGAAAACCATGAGGAAGCACATAACATAGGTCAAAACCCAAGAAGTTTTGAAGTCGTGGAGTGTGTAAAATGAGTTACAATGACATTGAAACAGATATTGAATTTTTGAGAGCATTGCTAAACGGCAATCATCTAAGCGATAACGAGTTAGAAAGAGCAAGTGAGTTGCTGGGATTAATGAAAGTTGAGATTAAACATAGATGCTGGAGAGGAATTAAAGAGTAAATAGGCAGTCGCCAAAGATTGTTTTTTTTTGAGAATTTTAACGATTACAAAGGAGGTAAAAATAAAAATGGAAAAAATGAAGAAATACACTATATATAGAACAACAGAAAGTTCGATTGAGTTAGAGGGTAAATCCTTAAAAGACATCGAAAGCCAAATAGAAGAAATTGACGGCGATGATGATGCTTGGGTTTATAATGACGAAACCTTTGATGTCGTTGCAGGAAAAGGAATGTGTGTAAAATCGATTTCAAATGAGAAAGAGTTTAGCATATTAGATGCTTGTTGTGGATCTGAATAAGTAAATAGGCAGTCGCCAAAGATTGTTTTTTTTTGAGAATTTTAACGATTACAAAGGAGGTAAAAACGATAAAATGAATAACAAAATAATAATGGAATGTGATAAATGTGAAAGAGAAGATACAATAAATAGTGTAAATGGTTTGTGCCCTTCTTGTGAAGAAACCATAGTGTATTGTAATAAATGCAAAAAAAATCTAGTTCTCGGAGAACTAAATAAAAACGAATGGGATGAATGGGTAAAAGAGGGCAGTTTTATTTGTTCAAGTTGTATAAATAAAGAAATGTTTAGAGAGAGCAAATAAATATAGAGATTAAGTAAATCTCTTAATTAAGTTTTTTTTAACATTTTAACAATTACAAAGGAGGTAAAAATAAAAATGAAAAAATATTTATTTGTTTATGGAACACTTCAAAAAGGATATGGACTAAATGCCTATTTAGAAAATGCTAAATTTGTAGCAGATGCTAAGGTTAAGGGTT
>Ga0209128_1000959_pt1 | contig 20294 bp, 12 predicted proteins | sample ETNvirnome_6_100_FD_184072 | JGI IMG/M metagenome (GOLD analysis project Ga0209128, IMG submission 184072) | Marine viral communities from the Pacific Ocean - ETNP_6_100 (SPAdes) (version 2) | ecosystem: Environmental > Aquatic > Marine > Oceanic | place: Pacific Ocean | collected 2013-06-19 | reverse complement strand
AGATACACAGCGAGCTTAAAACCCTAAACGGAAAGTAATTGCACATGCTCTGCCCCGATGGCCGAATGGATAAGGCAACAACCTTCTAAGTTGTAGATTCTAGGTTCAAGTCCTAGTCGGGGTACCATCATATGAAAAATAAAGAAGCAGGGAAAGGAGACAAGCCTCGAGGAGGATTTTCTCGACAGTATAGGAGTAATTATAATACAATTAAATGGGGAGACTCTGATAAATGTCCGAATGCTCAAAATGTAAAAAAAGATTCGAAGAAATAGGCTTGATATGGATTCGGAAAGATAAAAAAACTTTTGTAGTTTGCTTTAAATGCAAAGAGCTGCTACAGAAAGGTCGCACTTAGTTCAACAAGTTAATACTGCATAGTATTTCATGCCTTCACTAAGGCGGCCTTATACTTTTTCTGTATTCATTATTATCTCCCTACCGTCTGGGTTGATTATCTTCGTAACATAATAGTCAACGCCATCTATATTTTGCACAATAGTAAACATTGACGATCTGCTTGGGCCTGTTTCAGGCGCCCCCCTGCCGCTTAATACATTAAACTGAATCGCAGGAGTGTCAGGAATTACGCGAAATTTATACGGCCTATACGAAAGAATAGCGTCGTCTACGCCAACTAAACCCACCCCGGTATTGTTAACGATAACCTGATCAGTAAGTAACCCGTGCGCCCTAAGCGTAATATCCCTACCCTCAAGCAAGGAAAGAGTAGGTACAGTAGTTGTAGCGTAGATACTCGAATAAACAGTAGCGTTAGCTTCTCCGGTATAATTTTCGGCCTCGAAGGATATTTTAGAAAGATGTCCTAGAGTGCCTTCAGGGGTTATGTGATCATGCAAGTTTATTACAGTGCCGGTTGTCCCCTCTTGAGGCAAGAACACGTCTACGGAGATAGGAGGAATTAAAAACGCCCCCGACTGTGACATTCCCGCTGTAGTTGCGTCTCCCCATGGAGCTTTCACTATTATATCCCCCGACCCAGTTATGCCAGCTGAACCAGTCGCTCCGTAGCTTCCGAAAGGCGGAGTAAACTGTATTAAATTATTAGACAAAGCAACAAAATCCGCCGCCTCCTCAAGTGCCGGACTTCCAGTATAACCAGAAAAGAATACTCCGGTAACAGGAGAAAGATTATTTCCACTAATCCAACCAGAAATCCTTTCGTTAAACCTTCTGCCCGTTGGACTGCTTGAATACGCGACATCTGTATTCGCTAGCCCTGAAATCGAAGGAGCAGGGTAAACTATTCTATAATAGTTATCTGTTATTATACTACTTAAATATTCACTAGTCTTAGAAGAAGGGAAAACAAAATCCGGAGACTTATAATCCTCCCAAGGGCTCATAATGAACAGCTGCCCACTGCCTGTAAAACCTCCGCTAACACTTAAATCAAACACAGAAGACTTTGTTCCATCGCTCCCAGTTACCCTAGAGAAACTATTCACAGGAAGAAACGAATGCTTGCCGCCTCCAGTTATCCCAATTACAGCGTCTCCAGACTGATAGCCCCCGTAAGAGTTTACGCCGGAGACTCTAATAGAAGAATTAAGAGTAAGCCCGTTGTCGCCTGAGCTACCGCTTACTCCAGTTATCGTTGGTAGAGGGAAGAATGTCTCGTTTGTAATAAATATAGAATCGTTATTATTTCCGCTAAACTTTATTCTCGAAGAAACTATATCCCTAGGAACTTTTGTTATAAAAGTAAACCCATTATCAGACTCTCCTGAGGTAGACTGATAAACCCCAGAAACACCGCTTAGAAACTCATCTTGAAAAGTAGCATTTAATCCCGAAAAATACTTACCGCTAAAAGAAATATCCTCCCCGAACCTAGCATAATAACCAGAAGCTCCAGAAAACTCTGCAATGTTAAAACTGCTTATTCCTGTGCTCATTCTATTAAACCTGTCCTTTGATCTCACTACGCCAGAATAAGCGTTCTCCGGAAGATTTAAAGATATTCTATTTGCACTCTTTGAAGCGAAAACAGTTTGAGAAACATCTCCGCCCGCTTGATCGAAAAACACTACTTCGTCAACTAAATTTAGATTCCCTCCCAATATATCCAACCTCTGACCTTCTCCAAATACAGAATAAGACAAGGGAGAAGAAAAACTGGGAGACAGGCCGGTCAAGTCTGGTCTGTCAGGCATTAAAGAAAATTTGTTTTTAGACTCATGATCCCCCCCGCTTGTTATGACCTTAAAAAACTCAGAGTTAGCGCCACTGGGAACCAAAAAAGATATACCTGTCGAGCCTCCTGAAAAAGCTATATCCTTAGTGACTACGCCACCCAACAAGACTCCGCTCGGCTTTAACCCGCTGAAGTAACCACTCGCAAAAATAGCTGTTCCAGCCTCTCCTGAAAGAGGAGTGAAGCCGCTAAACGTAGGCTTTTTATAAACAGGTACGGTTTCTGATAAATTACTCTCCCCTCCTAAACCAAACACCTTTAACTTAATCCCGGTGGTACTAAAAGCGGACGGAAACTTGAATAAGTTTTTAACAAATTGACCAGAAGTATTCATTTCAGTTCCAGACGACATGACGAAGCCTAAATCCTCCGATGTAACCGAATCGGATATTTTTATTTTTGCATTTTTCAGCAAATTTAAACCACTTAAAGACCCAGTTGAAGAAGGTTCCCTTACGAAACTCGTGCCCCCCACAACGCTTTCTATAATCGGTCTACCGACAACTAGAAAACCGCTCCTTAAAGTATTACTTGCTCCAAAGTCCCCGCTTGCTTGAGCTTTTAAATACACCCTCCCTTCCCCTGAACTATACCCCGATTGAAACCCGGTAGGAATCTCTACTTCCATCCTGTTTTGAAGACTAGACGCTATTAACCCCTTGCCTTTTGATTTGGTTGAAATTCCTGACCCAGTTACTGAAAATGAATTAGTACTATCTGACTCATCAGTTAAAGTAATTTTGTTGATCCCAATAAGGTTCTCCCCCGTAATTGAGACCTTTGTTCCTGTAACTCCATACGGAGGACTAAAACCGCCTATAATCGGAACCTTCCCAGAAACCGTTACCGTATTGCCAGAAGGATATATTTCTCCGACATCGCTGTATAACGAAACCCAGTTTTCTCCAGTAGAAACCCCCAACGGGATTGTTCCTGTGATTTGCTCAGAGTTAACAAGCTTAAACGCCCCTGTTGAATCTATTCCCCCAAAATTAACCTTTACAAAATCTCCGCTCATGTAGGACAATGTCCCGGAGTAAAAGTTTGTGCCGTTTAAAGCAATATCTCCCCCAGCTAAAGCTTTGTTTGGAACGATCGAATTTATAGCAACAGAATGAGTAAACTCATTATCAGCGCCTTGACCAGCGACACTCAAACCGTCCCCTCCTAGCAAAACTACACCCCCCCTAATCGCCCCATAAGGAACAGTCACCTTGAGAGAACTGTTCGTAACATTAAAAGGAAGAATAATATCGTCAGAAGGCAAGAACCTCACCCCTTCAACAGAAGATAAAGAGTAGCCTTCAATAGTTAAAACTTCTCCGGGAAGCGCGCTCTTCTTGCTGATGCTACGCATTTGAGGCCTAGGAGAAAAATAATTCGGAGAACTGGCAGTATTATATGTAGTTCCAGCTTCGCCTGATCTAGTAGAAGAATGAACTTCTATTTTTCCAGCTCTAGCATCAACCGGTACAGAAGCTTCTATTTCTGTCGGGGATATTGTTTCAAAAACAGATTCGGTTCCGCCAAACCTAACATTGGTTATCCTATAAAAATTAGACCCATTAACAGTCAACCTCATTCCCGGCTTTCCGAAAGTAGGAGAAATGGTATTTACGGATATTTTATCTACCTCTTTTAATCTTACCGTTTGTTCTCCTAGGTTTACAGCAGACCCGTCAGCATCAACAACAAAAACCTCGCTCGTTTGTATATCCGGAGTCAGCGCGCCGCTTACGCCTGTTGACCCTTGATGCAACAGCCTGTCTAGACTTATGTTTACATCTCCCCATTTTACCCTGTTGGTAGTTTCGAGATCGCTTCCGCTTATAAAAAAGCCTGAATTTGGATGGAATACTTCTGGCATTTTAGTAGTTTAACGGCACTGTGTCAGGGAGATAGTCTTCTCCTGCTCCGGGAAATACTGGTCTTGCCGTAGACTTTATTCCAAGAACATTAGTTGTTTGGGTATGATTATGGGTTATTATAGCTAACTGATGAGACACTTTGCTTCCAACGCTAGCCTGCATAGCTCTTGATTGCAAAGTCCCAAAGCAGGTAAAGTTTTCAACGTTTGTCGAGCTTCCATGTTTTGATAAATTGATTTTAAAATTACCTTCAATTCCGTTATATGGCATATACCCAGTGGGGTTATCTACCTGTATCCCCATTGCGACAGACTTTTTCCCAAAGTAAATTCTATCAGGGACCGTTCTGCCCGCCGAGTAAACCGGATTAATTTCGGACGTATAGCTATACGTAGCTTCGAGAAAATCGTTTATTTCTCCTATCTTAACAGCGGAAGTATTTTCAAAAGTTATATTTTTACAATTTAGAATTTGCTCTTTTGGAATTTCTTCTTCTGTTTGAGTAAAGTCCCCGTCTAGATCATCAAAGAAAACAATAGAAGAATTCGCCACAACGGGCGAGTTAGGAGAAAACTGTAGGGTATAATTAGCGAGGTAACCGCTCGTAAAAGTTAACCCGCCAAAGCTTCCGGTTATAATGCTCCCTTCATTGCTTCTGTCATCGGAGCCTCTCAGCTCTCCTTGGCCGCCTATGAAAGTTTTTATCTTATCCAAGTCCCCAGTTAAGTAATGAGAAAACGAAAGAGTCGAGCCTATCCCATTAGAAGCGAAATAGTTTCGGGAATGCCTTTCCCCTGCGTCATACCTAGGGTTAATTGAAGTCGCTAGATCTAAAGAGCACTGAGTTGCTAAGATGTCGACCTCGTTTAAACTAAGCTTTATGTTTTTAGCGGCAAAAATCATTAATAAAAACTCCTTATAGTTTTTTCGGTTTCCGCGACCCCATTAGAACCAACTCTTAGTTGAGTGCTCATTAAAACAGGGTTTTCCATATTAACAGAAATAGTATTATTATTATCTATACTTTTTACGTCTAAGTGAAATTTTTCAGACTTACCGGTAAAAGCAATTCCCGTTTCATAAACATTTTCCATCAACCTCGCTTCCTCTGTGGCTGAATGGTACAAAAACGTTGAAGGAAACTCTTGTCCCAGTTTATAAACAGGCTCGTAATTAAAATTTATAGAATAATTGACCGACTTTAAAATACCCGTTTCGTCAGAGCTTGTGATCGTAGCCGGAGACTGAGCGGTCATAAAAGAAGAATAAGCCGAGTGCCCCACCCCAGAAGCCAAAGCCGAAGCGGGACTTCTAAATAAAGACTGAGCCTTAAGCTCTCCAGACGCTGGAATATTCCCCCCTGAGCCAAAAAGCTCAAAGTTAACGCTGCATTGAACAGGGGCGTAAGGCTCAAGAGAAACAGAGTAAGAAGTCAGTAACCCCTCTCCACTTATACCACCGAACACCAAAGACACACCAGAAGATTGCGAAGCCTTTGTTGTTTTGAGTCCACTCGCTACGCCGTTTATTATATTATAGTCGCCCTTCGACTTAAACCTTTCGTTAGTAATACCTGTAAGAACAGGAGTATAGGAAAAAGAGACGCTCGCAGTCCTAGCTCCTCGAGGGGTCTGCTCCGCAACTCCCTTTTTACCAATTGAGTAAACTGGCTGCAAATCCGCAGTTTCGCTAAGAGAACAGTCGTACGCTAAGATTTTTTCGGTCCGAGAACCGTACTGAATCGTCAGCGGAATTTGATCATATCTTATCGAAGCCATTTTTCTATTTTACACCCTTAATACTGTTCCTTTTAAAACAAAGCTTATTTGCACATTCCCGTTCATGTCTGACTGATACTGCTCGGAGATCAAAAGCATATTCCTGAACGAGAAGGTTTTGATGTTTTCCGTTGAGTTGTTTTTGTTTATAGAGATAGAAACGTTCCTAAAAGAAGTTTCTTCTGGGACAAATCTAATGTTTTTTATTTTATAATCATCTGCGTCTATTGAAAATTGCATCGTTATATCCAGAGGGGATTCAGAAACCACCTCGGATGGGGTTTTATCGTTAAAAGCATAAACAGCAGTTCTTGGTGTCTGAATATCTAAAGAGTAACTATTTACTCTATTTGTATTGAATTCATCTAAATTTATATTTATTGAGTTATAGCCAGCTATTTTTAATTCCGTATCATGAGGAGCTATTGTTTCAAAATTTAAATAATCGCCTGTCCCCATTTCTCCGTAAATGTCAGCGCCCATGCCTAAAGACGGGATCTCTCCTATAGAACAAGAGGAAGAATAGGAGGTCAAGTAAGCCTCTGTGAATTTAACATTTTGGTCTTTATAGTCCACCTGACCGCTAAATGGAAGTTCTCCCGTAAACTGTATGAAGAAATCGTCATAGACCATTAAGCTATTTGCTTGAATAGACGCTGTCTGAGGGGCTCCGGGGGCATAAACAACCTTATTGAGACCCATCGTCGTGATTGGTTGCGCTGTTGACTCGTAACCAAAAGAAAGACTCTGAACTGCGTTAATCCCAGTTCCGTTTACCGCCAATTTCTGGCCTTCTCTCCTTATCCTTGACAACATCTACTCTATTTACACTTTTTAGTGTAATATTTTGAGAGGTTTAAGGAAAAATGGCTGACGAAAACAGTATTTATAATATTACGGAGCATAGCGATGACGTTACTTACTCTAAAGACGATATCGTAGCCAAATTTGAACGCTTTACCCCCTCGAATGTCCCTAAAAGCGTAAAATACTACTATAGTACATCAAATAACAACCTAGCGAACACCCCTTCTTCAGACTCCCCTCTTTGGGGTGGGGTTACCATTGCTTCGAACGGAAAAAATAAACCAAAATTTATTTGGAACCCCTCTTATAACACGACCGTAGAACATAGCCCTAGAACGGTAAACATAGTCTTCGGCAACGGATATGAGCAAAGGTTTCAAGACGGAATTTTTAACGACCTTATAAAGCTTTCTCTTAGATTCGAGCACAGAGACATAAAAGAATCAAAAGCTATAAACCATTTCTTAAAAGCCAGAAAATCAGTAGAGTCTTTTATCTTCGAGGATCTTCCTGAGCCCCACAACGACGCTGGATATAAGAAACTTTTTGTATGTAAAAGTTGGAACAGTGCATTTGTCTTCTATAATAACTATACAATATCAGCTGAATTCATTCAGGTAAACAGATAATGGCAAAAGATTATCATATAATGGACAAAGGTCAGGCTAGGAAATCCATCAAGTCATTGATGTACGAAGTTACTAACCTCTCCCCCTCTTCTTTAATGCACCTTTTTGAGTTCGACTTAACCTCTGTGGTTAAAAGCATAGGCTCTTCTTTAGTCGATGACGGAGAAGATATAGGCATAGCTTTTGGGGATCCCGATGACGAGACGGATAACGCCAACATCTTAAGGTTTCATAATAATATAAAAGTTATCGACTCCTATATATATTGGCAAGGAAAAACTTATTTCCCAGCACCAATCCAAGCCGAAGGATTTGATATAAGCTCGAGAGGAACGCTTCCGACTCCTGTCTTAAGGATAACTGCGCAGAAAGAAGAAGAAATAGAAGCCTTGAGTATCTTAAGAAGAACTGTTCATAAATACGGAGATATAATAGGCGCAAAAGTAACAAGAATAAGAACTTTTGCAAAGTATTTAGACGCTAAAAACTTCTCCGACATAAGCCAAGTTGACTCGACGCAAGGAGCCTACCCTTCCCCCTTTCCCGATGAATACGAGCCAGACCCCTACGCAGAATTCCCAAGAGATGTTTTTTATGTAGAAAGAAAATCTAGTGAAAACAAAGTAAACCTAGAATACGAATTAAGCGCGTTAATAGACGTCGAAGGAATTAAACTTCCGAGAAGGGTTGTCCTTTCTCAAAAATGCGGTTTTACCTACAGAGGATGCGGATGTTTTTACGAAGAGAAACAACAAAATGTTTTCGATCCAAGTAAACCCAACGGGTGCGCGGATTGTGACCCCCCTACCACGGTTGCCGGACCCGGCACAATGAGCCCCCTTTTGGCTAAATGCGATATAAGAGACAGTCAGTTAGCCCTCCCTGAAAAGGCTCCCCCCGTTGCCACAATAAGAGACGAAAACATAAAAAGTATTCTGGGGCTAACCGAACTGAAACCTATGGGAAAATGGACAAATAAAGAATACAAAGTAGGAGAATACGTTAAAATGACAAAAAATAAAATCAACTATTACTTTGTCGCTAGAGGTAATATTCCCATGTCAGAAAACGGTGCCTCTAAATATGCCCCCCCAAACCCAGACTTCTGGATCTCAGATATGTGTTCAAAAACCTTGCACGGATGCAGAAAAAGATGGGGAGCAAAAGGAGCAGTTGAAATAGGAGAAACGAAAGACTTTACAAAAGGAGAACTCCAATACGGAGGCTTTCCAAACGCTACCAGACTAGACCAAACGCTAACACGATGATTATTTCAGAAGAAACAAAAGAAAAAATCAAAAAACACGCTTTAAAAAACCAAAGTGAAGAATGCTGCGGCTTGATAGTGCAAACAAAAGAAAAATTTAACCTTGAAGCCTTTGAGTGCAGGAATTCTGCCGAAAACAAGCAAACCTTTTTTTCGTTAAACCCAAAAGATTATCTTAAGGCGTCCTTACGAGGCGAAATAAAAGCCGTCTACCACTCTCATACTTCGAACAATGAAGAGTTCAGCGCAGGAGACAAAGAAAACAGCAAAAAACACCAAGTGGACTATGTTTTATATAACATAAAAAACGATTCGTTTCATCTTTACGAACATAAAAAAAACGGAGTAAGCAACCTGTCTAAAAAGTTTAAGTGGGGCGTAGCAGACTGTATAATGTTAGTTGTAGATTATCTAGAAGAAAAAGGAGTAAAAATAAAAAACGACATACTCACTGTAGGAAAATATAACTCAAGGGACCCTCATTGGCCTGAGAAATTTCCTAACTTAATAGAAGACGTGCTAAACGTTAACAATAAGTTTAAAAAAATAAACAAAAACAGCATGCAAGAAGGAGACGTGTTGTGCTTTTCTATATTTAAGTCAAGATTTGCGCCCCTCTACGACCACTGGGCCGTTTTAGTAGGGGATAACCAAATCTACCATCACCCAGTTAACAGACACCCAACAGTCGAAGACTTTGGTAAGTTCTATAAATCCAAACTAATAGACGTATATAGGTATTCAAAATGAACAGCAGCTTAGTAAACATAAAACTTCACGGAGCTCTCGGCAAACAGGTAGGCAGGGAATCTTGGAAAATGGCAGTTTCTTCAGTGGGAGAAGCCATGAGAGCCATAGAAAGTCAAAGTAAAAAACTTTACAAAAGCTTAATCAAAAACGACAAGCAGAACATAAAATATAGAGTCCTGATAAACGAAAAAGATTTTTTGTACGACAAAGAAAAAGATATAAACACAAAAGAAGGAATGCAATCTTCCGAGCTTATTAGAGAGTTTAAAAATTTAGAAAGCATTGACATTGTACCAGTGGTTGAGGGCGCCGATTTTAAAGATGTATTTGCTATAATTGTCGGGATCGTATTAATAGTCTTGGGGGTTTTTACCTACGGAGCTACAACCAGTATGGGAATGGCTCTCATTGCTGGAGGTTTAGGCTTAGTAGCGGCGGGTGTCGCTAACCTGCTTACCCCCATGCCCGAATTTGGAGATTTTCGAGAAATAGAAGGCGGAGGTCGCGCGTCTTATCTCTTTGCTGGGCCGGTAAATACGGTAAGAGAGGGCGGCCCAGTCTTTATTGGGTACGGAAGATTAATGGTCGGTAGTCAGGTTATTCAGTCAAGCATAGACACCTTTGACGTTGAGTCCGGGAAGAAGAAAAATACAAGCAAGCTTACCAATAGAGCTCACTGGGGAAAAGAATACTATGGCTTGGACTATCGCGACAATGTCAGAAATAAAGGAGAGGGAACAGTTCAAAACATGATGAGAAAAAGAGCCGCTGAACACAACGAACAATCTGCCGAAGCAGACAAATGCGCTCCTCATAAAAACGTAAATACAGAAGTAACTACTATTATAACTTCTGACGGAGACGACTATACAGTAGTTAAAAGAATTCCCATAATGCCTAATAAACCTCATGATCCGTAAACGAAACAAAAACTAGACGATGAGCAAGGATCAAGCAGAAGCAAGACAACCTATTTTTGACGAAGCAGGGGTGTCTCGCGTAGAAGGTGGAGACAACCTTTATACTTCTCTATCTAATCTGGACGTTAGCGACTTGTTGTCAGAAGGAGAAATAGAGGGACTGGTGAGCGGCGAATATCATTTTGCTGGAAACATTGGGGAAACCGGATATCAAACCTATACATTTAAACCCTACGTCGCCTTAGATAAAGACGGATCATGTAGCAGAGAACTAGGGTATTTAAGATCTGTTTACTGGAATGAAACCCCAGTAGTGGATAAAAACGGATTTTATAACTTTCAAGAAGTAAACCTAGAGTGGACAGAAGGAACACCTCAAGGAAAACTTCCCGCGTTGAATCCTAACCTACCTAACGACAAAAACCTAAAAGGTGAAGACGGATTTGAGCTCACTCTATTCAGAAACATTGGAGAAAGACTATTCGGCCCAAGCATAGAGCTCGGAGAAGGGAAAACGCCCGGTTACTACAGCAAAGGACAAGGCGGCGGAGGTGGCGGAAGTTCAAGCTGGTACGGCGCCGCCTTCGGTTTACTAGGAGCTGAGGTTGCTGATAAACCGGCTCTCGTAGGGGCAGGGTCGTTGCTTCTCCCTGACGACGGCAGCAGCAGCGGCAGCACTCCCGGATCCACTGAATCCACCGCAAACTCTCCCATTATCCTAGGAGATATCGACAGAAACGCAAAAATATACACCGTATCGAACAAAGAGTGCGTGGCTGTAAGAGTGAATATAAAAGTTACAAAGCTTTTAGAAAACATACAAGACGACCAAAAAGACAATATTAAAGAAGCTAGAGGAGACGAGGATCATAAAGGGTTTTTCGCGCAACCAGAAGACACTATGAAGGACGGCAGGCAGCAGCCATATGGCGGTGGCGACATGCGCGCGCGCAAAATTAAATACCAAATTTACACCCGTCCGATTTTCGACACAAAAAACCTTAAAGGAAGACAAGGGGGTTCTCGCACAGACAATTTTGACGAAGATCTTTTTGTCCCTTGGCCCAAAAAACCAGCCGTAGAAGAAGAAATCTTCGGCAGGATAGAAGAGCCTTATGTAAGAAGCGTAGAAATAACCTTTAAAAGCACAGAGAGAGACGGTGCTCGCAAAGACTATTTTCTGGGATGGGAAATTAAAATAGTAAGACTTACCCCAGACTCGTTTCATACTTTTTTAAAAAATGATAGCTACGTAGACTCAATCATTGAGGTCTACGATTCTAAGCTTAGATATCCTTACTGTGCAATGGTTTACTCGAAGTATAGCGCCGAATTCTTTTCGAGAATACCATCGAGACACTATGATGCCAAACTGTTAAAAGTAAAAGTCCCCAATAACTACAACCCCTTATTAAGAAACTATGATGAATCTTTGGGCTTTTGGGATGGATGCTTCCAAGCTAAAAAAGAATGGACAAATAACCCAGCTTGGTGTTTTTATGACCTTCTTACTAATAGTAGATACGGACTGGGTGACTATATAGATTCTAGATTCGTTGACAAGTGGACGCTATACGACATAGCTAAATATTGTGATGTCTTGGTCTCTGACGGAAAAGGAGGATTAGAGCCTAGGTTCACCTTAAATCACATTATTACATCAAGAGAAGAGGCCTATAAAGTCGTCAATGACTTAGCTTCCGCGTTTAGAGCCATTGCCTATTATGCTTTTGGAAATATATACGTCTCTCAAGATAGGCCTAAGGACCCAATCTATCATTTTAATACTTCTAACGCAATAGACGGATTATTTACTTATACATCTTCTGCAAAAAAAGCCAGACACACTGTAGCAATAGTAAGATACTCTGACAAAAATAACTTATATAAACCTACGATTTCTTACATAGAAGACCAAGCTGGCGTCCAAAGATACGGAATAAGAGAAATAGAGACTTCTGCCATTGGCTGCACGAGCGAAGCGCAAGCTAAAAGATTTGGGGAATGGATACTGAAAAGTGAAATACTAGAAACGGAATCAATATCATTTTCCGCAGGCCAAGAAGGAATGTATATAAGACCCGGCGATGTAATTAGCGTATACGACGAGTTTAGAAACGACAAAAAAATGGCAGGGAGAACCCTTCAGGTTCAAAAGTTTGGCTCTGGAATCATACCGTCTGGAGCTATCCCCTCCAACATAAACCCGCCGCCCTCCAGCATCCACCCGGAAACCAACGATTATTACGTAACAGGAAACTCTATTATAATCGATAAAGCTATTGATTTCACCGCTGATAAAGAATATAAACTGGATATTTTAACCCCCGCTGGCTACCTCGAACCAACACAGATAACGCCGCCTGACTGCGAAGAAACTATAACCACCACGGAAGTGGAAGAAACACAAGAAACGAAAAAAGAGTCTTACTCTACTAGGCTAAACTTTTTCGACGTTAAAGAGGGGTTCTTTTCATTCAACACTTTTACAGGACCCCTACCAGAGCAACGCGGCGATTTCGCTACGCTTACCGCGGGCGGAGACGGCCATTCTTTTATCAACGAGCATACAGTTACAGTTGATTCTTCCAGATCTCAGATGGAATTTTTGTTTCAACCTTTTAGGGACGGAAGCACAAACAGTTCTCCATTTATGCAAAGATTTGAAGTTAGCTACGAAGCAGGCGGCAAAACTTACTATCTGCCTCTTGGAGACACAGGGCACTCTGACGAAAACCCTCAGCAGGTTACAATTACAGACCAAACCTTAGCTGAAGGCGGAGAATACGTTACTAACGTATCCAAACTTTTCCAGTTTCGAGAAGTATCTGACGAGAGTTATAGCGAAGGGAATCTTGTTAAATTTAGTTTTTATTGGGGATCTGGTTATTTATCTTCAACTGAGTATGACGGCCGAAAAGTGCACCACGGTGAAATCATAAATGAAACATTTTCGCACGAAAGACGTCACGGAGATATTTTCAAATGCTTAGAATTTTATGCCGACGGAAACGGCACTGCAGACGAAACAGCCGCGGCAACAAGAGAGTTGAAATTTATCCGTGGATATAACCCAAAATTCTTACGCACCGACGGAGACGTCGCAGCACACGGACTGGGCTTAGAAGAAAGACAGCCCTCCGGACCACTTAGGCACTATGAAGGAAAAACGGCAAACAGATTTATAGCCTTCGAGAAGCCCGCTGGAATAACTTCCTTGACAATAAGAGTTTTCTCACCCATTAACGGAACATCAACTTCCTACGATAATAGCGCCGTTAATAATGTATACAGAATAGGCTTAAGAAAAACCCATGAATGGACAGCGGGTACCGAAAAAAGAACAATTGAAAACATAACCGTAAAATCCACGAACACAGATAAATCCCTAACTTCTGCCGACGTCTCTGAAATCAGAAGAAGCCAAATTCAAACTATTTATTTTAGCGGTTTTCAAGCAGTAACTCATACAGGTAATTTTAGTTCGGATTACTCTATCGGCGGAAGCGGTATAGTAACTCAAATTTTCACCGATACACAAACGCAAGGGCAATTAGATTTCGACAACTATGTAATAACAGGCTATAACGCAGCTTCAGTAATAGGAGAACTGTCAGACGATGAAAACGAGTATTCTTCAGATTATGAAAACATAAGCGGCGCAGACCTAGTATGGTCTATAGAACCAAGAACAAATGACATGACTCTGAATAGGGACTACACCCTTGATCCAGAGTTCGCGTCTGGCCATGCGCAACAATATAAGGTAATTAACGTAAACGAGAACGAAAACAAGTACGATATAATAGCTCTTGAACATACGCCTATAAAATTTGACAACCTAGGAGAAGGAGACGATGGCGGAGGAGGAGGAACAGTTGATCCCGGACCGGGAGGACCCGCAGAGAACCCCACGCTGGAAGAAGAAGACCCTATTAAACCCGGACCGGACACCGAATACCCATACGACCCGATTCCGGGAGAAGACGGAGCATGTTGCGCTGAAGAAGGAAGTGTCAAAACATGCTATAACGACTATAAACGTTCTCAATGCGAAGAGCTCGACGAAAAACTAAAACCCGGCGGCGGCACTACTTTTCACAAAGACAAAACCTGTGATCAGATAGACTGCAAACCGCCCATTGTAGTCCCAGTTATTCCACTCAAACCATTTATTCCTCCAGAAGAAAACATAGAGCAATTTATAAACTTAAATTTCAAGATAGCCGCGGATTTTACTTCTATTTCTCATTTTGGAGGAAATGATACCAATAACTATAAACTTAAAATGTTTACAGATGCGGAAGCGCATGAAAACAGTCTTATGGGAATAAATAAAGAAGAGGACCTCAGGGTTGCTCTGGGTAATTATTACGATCACCTAAGTTGCATTAATTTATCCCCAAGCTGCGCAGACCAAAACCTAGAACAGTACGATCTTGAGTCATATCCCAGCGAAGAAGGGTGTGAAGGGTTCAATGACGTGCTAGAATGTTGCTACGCTGAACAATATGCGGAAAAGGTGAGGCAATATGGAAGCAATTTCGTAATATGTAAAAAAGCAATCTTCGAAGGGCCAACCGACTTAGACAGATTCAGGTGGCTGACAGACGATGAGTGCTCAAGGGTTAAAAAGAAATGTAAAGATTGTTAAACACAAATGTCCACAAATTCAGAAAACATTTATTACACAGATCATAGCGTTTTAGCTGATCCTAAGGACACTCCTTGGCTCGCGCATCTAAATGGAAACTTGGAGTCTTCTAATCTCCCGAGTAAAGAAAACGTAGAGCATGCTACTGAAGAAAGCGACGGGCGAAGTCAGTGGTTTGACGACGGCTGCGGGAAAAAGCTATATTGGGAAAACGTACCGGTTTATGCCGTCCACGGACAAGAAGGCCTAGGAGATGGCGGTTCAAACTTTGAGCTGACTTGGGACAGCCAAAACGCAGAAAATGACTGCACGGCACCCGCAGAAAAATCTGAGCTGTTCATAAACATGGGAGCGGCGCATGAGGATAATCTCGGAGACAGGAACACAACTTCTTGGCTTTACTGGTCTCGTGCTCTTCAACAGAATCAGGCTTATTATATGGCTGTTCCAAATGAAAAGTACCTTTTATTAATACAGCACTTTATATACAAGTTTCCATATTTCCTAAGAGACGAAAACGGCCTTCCGGTACCTGAAGTAGAAGAGGAGTCAAAAAAATCTTCCGAGTACACGGACATTAGGAGCATTCCTTTCGAGGATCTGACATGGAATCCGCAAACCAATAGAGGAGCTAACGCGATACACGCCTACGTACCCGGTTGCGCCTGCGCCATCGACGGCACTCACACAGATATTACCAGCGCATCATCCGTGGCTTCGTCTGGTTGGTCGATATCATCAACATCTGGTCCTTGGGGAGCGGATCGAAGTCATTCGGCATTTACACAAGCATCCACTACTGGAAGCGGAACGGGTGCGCTATTTTCCGTGACCACGGATGGGGCGGGGATCCCAACTTTTACTTGGGTTTCGGGTGGGTCTGGATACGCGGTAGGCGACACACTCACATTTAATGATCCGTATTTATCTGGTGAATCTTGCGTCTTGTATGTTAATGGCCTCTTAGGAGAGGCAAAGCCTTACGCAGACATAAACCTAGCTTACACAAACGCAATAGTTCCCGGGTCCGAGAAAACTATGAAGTACACCGTTACTCATGAAGACTTGGCTCAAATGTCCTACTGTACCTGCAATGACACAAAAAACTACGTTTATAATTTTGAAGGCATTAAGCCTGAAACCCGCTTCGGCACCGAGGAATTTTTTACAAGCATCTTACAAAAACAAGGCGTAGACTTATCTGACTATATAACAGAGGGTCAATACGCAGTGTTTTACGTTGGCTTTTCCCCAGAACGACATGGAGACGCTGCAGACTGTCACGACCAAGTAGGGTTTAGATATGCTTTTGCCTTCAACTTAAAAGATCGCCCGTCCAAGCTGTACCCGTCTCCATGTCAAGCGGATCCGTGTTTTGTAGCTAAACACGACGACGTACATGCCTACGGAAGAAGCTGTCCGGGCTTTTCAGAGAGCCAAGAAGACTTTGACTATAATACAGCGCCAAAGCTATACGACGTTCCTCAAGAGATAATAAACAAATATTTCGTTAAGCACTTTCCGAATGGTGGCTTTAAAAGCTTCATGGAAGTTCAATACCCCGGAAAAATATACATGCAGTACGACACTCAAGGCAACGATGTAAAAGATAAAAACGTAACCGACTGCCTATACTTAGCTGGAAGAAAAATAGACCCGTGCAAATATTACAGAGGTGAAGAAAAGGCCAACTTGACATACCATTTTAAACCCGAGCAGCCTATGCTGGGGATAAAAACCTCGACCCACAAGGTGTATATCGAAAATGGTCAGAACTATGGAGGTAAGTGGGAATTCATAACGACACCCTACTACACCCAAGAAGAGGTTTTAGCAGAGAACCTGTTAACCACTGACATGACTTACGGACTATCAACGGTTACCCAAATCTTAGCCCAAAGCAACTGCAGCAAATACACTGAAGTTATATCACACCAATACGCTGGCAAAGACTCCGAGGATTCTGATAATTGCGAAGACGGCAGCTGTTATGAGTATAACGTTCACTTAAACTTAAACTTCGATGTTCACACAAAAATAGCGATAAACAACACAAGTGCATTTGGCACATACCTCGATGGACGAGAGCACTTAGAATAAACCAACAAAAAAATGCCAAAAAACGGAACAAAAGCAACTTTAAGATGGAACGCCTACAACGGCCCCGATAACAATGAAGTAGAGTATTCTGAAGAGAATACTAAGTATGACATGTACCATGTTTATGTAAAATACGGTACAAAATTTGACAGCTCAAACAGAGACGAACAACTAACAGAGGCGCTGGAAAGCTTTGCCGGAATAGAAGCAGATTTACCAATTGTAAAAGGAGGAGACGAGTTCGTAGATTCAGAAGAAGTGAAAAACTACGAACTCTACGAAATAGAATACACTTTCCCATTAGAAGGGTTATACTTTTTTTCCATATGGGCCAAAAGAGACGATCACTGGTACGGCCCTACATATTATCCCGGAGTTAAAACCAACGTAGGAGTAGATCAAACAACAACCCTGACTTCAGCTGGCGAACTATCCCCCGATGGACAAGAACCCGTGAAGGTGGGTCTAGATAAAGCTAAACCATCAACTAACGCCCAAAGCGTCAACGTTTACGGTCTAACTAGCGAAGACTACGCAGGTGGAAAATATGCCGGAACAGAAGGAAGCCCGGCGTCAAAAGATCTAGGTAACTCCTTATCATCTTTAAACCTCGTAGACACGCCTTCCCCTTCGTTCATCTACTCTTCCTCGTTTGATGATACAAAAGTGATGCAGGAGATTAGATTTGACGTATTCAGCAGAGTCACCATAAGAAAACAAAGCGATGGTAACACTCCGCACGAAGATATATACCTTGAAATAACTGGACAAGACCTTCTCGAGACCCCAGTCGTATTCTCAAAAGATCTCAACTCTATCGAGGTAGCTCAAGCAGTAAAAGCTAACGAAAAACTTGGAAAAAACTACTACATGAACCACGACTTTGGATTCGCCGCCACATCACACTTCACCGAAGAGATAGTTCCTTTAAGAAATTTTGACCTTGTCGTAGAAGCCTATACCTCAGACAAGCGCACTAGCGCAGGAAACATGGTTCATGACGGAGTAATAAATAAAGAAGAAGGAAGCTTTCAGCAAATAGGATACGACATAGTAGAAGTTAACCTCCTCCCCCCTAGCGGGCTCATGATATGCGAAGAATATAACGTTAGAGACGGTTACGTAACGCCGCAAGAAGGCTATAACAAAAAAATCCCCTTCATAGCCGAAGCGAAAATAACAGACAAGGGAGCAATATCCGTTACTATATTTGAAAGCATAGACTCTACCACTTCCCCAAGTCAAAAATACCTGTCTAAGCAAGAAATATTTCGAAAATATTTCAAAGGAATAAAAGGGTGTGTGATTTATTATGCTGACGAAGCCTTTGCTCTGAATCCTGCACACATATCGATATCAGAAAACGGAAGTGAGCCAACAAAACAAAATGTAGAAGTAAACGGAATCAGTATTGAAGTAAATAGAGGATTTGTCCTAAGTAGCGACTTCTCTGTTGATAACGACACTATCACTTTCCCCTTCGGCCCTTTTGCTGAACAACGATTATCAAAAAGCCATGTTATAGTGGGCTTCTTTGACGAGTTGATGCGAGCCAAACATTTTGATTCTAATAACAATGCCAGAACGACATTAATGAACTCAAAACCTGCAGACACTATCTTGGGAGAAAAAAATCTACAATTCAGCAAAACCATACGCCCTTTAAGGGAAGGAGATAAATTCAACCCCGCAGCAGACTTAAGTAAGCAGCCAAACTCAATAACCTTGTTTAAAAAGTCGCCAGTAGACGAAGGGGCAAAAGCTTTATCTTATAGGGCGTACTGCTATATCTCTGTGGATGAATCCGGGAAACATTCAGTAATATCTGAAAAAGGCATATCAAACCTCACTTCCAGTTTCAGTAAGGAAAAAGCAATTTTAACTATTCAACTTAAAGAAGAAAAAAAATATATCCCCGTAATAAACTACTACGAAAAATCCGGCAATGCCTACGTAGTAGGATCGCAGTCGAATACGGTGGAAATGATAACAGAAACAATTGAAAGTAAACTTCAGATAAACATCTCAAACCCTAAAAAGATAGTAGCTTCTAAAATTTTTATTGGATTTATTTCCGCCAATTAATAAAATAACCTATATGAAACCTATTACTTTTCTCGCCTTTATAAAAGAAGGCTCTGATAAGTTGATTGCCGGATCCCATAAGGACCCCTTTTTTCTAACCGAAAAATTTTCGATAAGGATCCAAGACGAGCTCTTTGAAATCAAAGAAATAAATGAAAAGGAAAAATGGCTAAAATTCGAAACTATAAAATCGCCTGACGAAAAATCATATATTTATGTTAAAGATTTAGAAGAAAAGGAAATCTACAAAAAAGACTATTTAGAAATTCACCTTAAAGAGTATAAAATCAATGAAACCTTTTCCATACCATTCCCGGGTTCAGGGTACAAACAAAACGACGAAATTGAAATACTAGGCTTTGGGGGAGCGGGTCTTGTCTCAGTTGAAGAAGTAAACAAAGACGGCGGGGTTGTTCAGGCTAAAATCAAAACCGAATCGAGCTTCTTTCAAGAAGGATATAAAAACTTCACCCCAGAAGGAGGCTCAGGAAAGGGCTTAGAAATCGTTTGCGAAATGATAGAAAACAACAAAAGAAAAATAATAGAAAAAACAGCAAAAGAACCGCTGTTTAAAGAAAGAAGAAATTATATAGATTTTGAATACAACCTACCTAACTTTGTAAAAAAAGGAGAAATAAAAATACGCAGGACAGAAATAACGCTTGGTAAAAAATGCAAAGACAATCTTTTGGGCGGTTTTATATGCATCGCTCAAAAAGTTGACTATACAGAAAAGTTCGGGATCCCAATAGTGGAAAAAGGAACGATAAACGCGTATAACCTATACAACCAAGGCTCCGCAATTATAGAAAAGAAAATACTAGAGCTGGAAAAAAGAATCGATCAGCTAGAATCGAGAATTTAAGGCCTTCTTCCCGCTGCCCAAGTCGCGCCATCTCTTAGTAATCCGCCGGGCCTTTGCTGCTTGGTTATCTCCTTAAGCACCGCTCCACGTATGGCTTCCGCAAACTCCTTACTGCTTTGAGCCTCCTCCGCGTCTCCTCTTTCGTCGTTTTTAGTTCTATCTCTTGACCCTTTGCCTGTTTCCGCAGTAGCCCCTCCGGACTTGTCTATATTTACGCTAAGGCTTACATTATTAGTGGTAATGCCAGCTGCCATTGCAGCGCCGCCACCAACAAGCCCGCCGCTTTGAAAACTAGGAAGTCTTCCTTGATTTAATTGAGACATGAAACCTGTTCCGTATTTAGATACAGCTCT
>Ga0209128_1000954_pt1 | contig 20357 bp, 29 predicted proteins | sample ETNvirnome_6_100_FD_184072 | JGI IMG/M metagenome (GOLD analysis project Ga0209128, IMG submission 184072) | Marine viral communities from the Pacific Ocean - ETNP_6_100 (SPAdes) (version 2) | ecosystem: Environmental > Aquatic > Marine > Oceanic | place: Pacific Ocean | collected 2013-06-19 | reverse complement strand
GCATAAGCGCCAGCCCCGCGCGGGGCAACATAGAATCGCCCGGTATAACCGGGCTTTTTTATTGTCTCGTGAGTTGCTACGCACACACAACTAACTCACAAGAACCTGGAGAATGTCGCGTGAGTTAAATGTGACACACAAACAACTCACATATCAGCTCAGAAAAAAAGTTGTAAATTGCAAGCAACTCACGGGGTGCCCCCCTCCCCCCCTACCGGCGCCCGATATATGTGCCATACAAGTATACCGGCTATCTGAGGTGACTAAGTACGTTAATAACGCCTAGGTAATTTTTTTGAGACTTTTGCCTTTTTAACATTGCAAACCACTAATTACTATCGGAGACCCTATAATGGAGTTATTAAAAGAAGAGATTTCAGAGAAATTCATCGAATCAATGGTGGATAAAGTGATCAGTCGCTTAAGCGCCAAATTCGACGAACTAGACATCTCTCTCGACTACATCGGAGCAATCCTAGGGGACGAGAGCGCTATAGCACTAGGCGCCACGCAGAAGTCCGTTGGTCGCCACACGCGACGTCGGAGATACGACAGCAACCCCGGTGGCGAAAGCCCCGTACGGGATGCATAGGTGGAAAACGCACTGATAGTGATAGGCATGAGTAGCGTGGTGTTGCTGTGGGTCTTTAGCATTGCGGGAGCGTTGGCTACCGTACGGGACACAGTTGATGATCATTTAGAGGGCTTAATTAAGCATATTAGGTGGCCCAAGGGGTAAGGATGCGACGTAATGACCAATCCGGTTGTACATGCTATAGTCTTAATAGCTGCAATAGTGGTACCCGGCGGGTTGTTGTTATACTTTGCTTGGCGAGCAGCGCGTAAGTCTATCTCCTTTAAGGGGAAGCCTAACCATATGGCCCAAAAAGAGGGTTCTGGGAATATTCCTATACAGGAATCAACTCCCCAGGAAGCACGATCCGCTTTCGAAGCTATGTTTCCCAAAGATTCCCTCCGCGGGCAAAGCCGTCGTAAGCAATTGGACCGCGTAAAAGCCTTCCGGCATAGAAATTCTAAAAAATAATTTCCAGACTTTTGTGTTTTGGCACAAGAAGTGCATAAATCCACAACAACTTATTTGGGCTATCTGTTATACTGCGGCCTACTTATGTCTGTTATGCGCAAAATACTTTCCCAAAATCCTGATCTCACCGAAGCTGTCTTTTGGGTTTGCTGCGCTAGCATTGTCGGTTCCCTGGCCTGGATACTACTTCATGTATAGTGCCAGTTCCCTTTCTATCTCTTAATCGCGCGTATGGCCTCCTGCTAGGTTGCTCGTTTGAACAAGGCGCCAATCCATGGGGTGGATGGAGTATTAGACTCTGCGTCGCCCTTTTGACATGGGAGGTTTGCGTAGGGATGCGGTGGCGAAGGCTATAAAGAGATCCCTTATAACAAAAAATTTGCGAAGTTTTGACTATTTAGTATTAGAGAATAATGCTAACTTTAAACATAGTCCTTTTTTGTTGTTTGGCTTTGGGCTTGCTCCTTGTGGTGCGAGGGGTTTATATGAATAGGTCTAATAAAAAAGCTTTAGAAGTTATAAGTGATGAATTGCTTTCTTTATATAAACAAACTGCTCAAACAAAAAAATTACTCGAAAAAAGAATCGCGACGGCTGGCGCCGACCTAAGCGAGGATATAGACTCTCCCGCTGTTTTGAGTACTATGATAACCGTTTTAATTAAGAAGATTGGCTCAACACGGTTGAGTATGGATGATTTCGTTGCTGTCGGAGATAATGATTATATTTCGGTATATGTCGACTCTGCCACAAACGAAATCATTTTATCCCTCGACCATACATTAACCGAGAGCGATCCTTTAAAATTTGTGAATTTTTCAAAAACGGATGACAGCACTTATCATTAGTATGCTTGTCAAGCCTGGCGACTTAGTAAAAGCAACCAAACAGAAGCGTATTGGTGTCGTTACTGACGTCTTTGATGATTTGGACCCCGGGAATCCCTGGGTGCGTGTTTTATTCATCCACCCTAAAGAAACATATCAATGGGTGAAGATGAATGGTCTTAAATTAGTAAGTCCAAAAAAATGAAAAGGAGAGTAACCTCTCCCTTTTCGGTATATGGCAAGTTTTGGGAGCTTATGAGTCTCGCCATAAATTATTCGATGCAAACTTGATTACTTCCTCAGCCGAATCTTCGTTATAGCCATAATCACCAATAAGGGTTTGTACCATTGCGTTGAACTTCTTCTTCTGCTTGTTATCTCTACTTTTTGATTTTGTTACAATCCGGGAAATATCACGAACTGAGGATACTAATTTATTTTCAATTGCCTCTCTTAGGGGCCCGTAAGAACGCCAGTCGATGGTTTCGTTGCGGCGCAGCTTAGCGAACATGTAAGAAGAGATATCAGCCCGGAAATTATTTTTAGCAGACCCCTTAATTCCGATCTGTTCCTCGATTGATTGGAGAAATTTTTCATCGGGCTCCATGTCTTCGCTTGTTACTCGATCTTTTACTTTAGTGTTGTTAACATAAGCTTCAGCGTGATCAAGATAATTATCAAACAGTGACTCGGCTTGCTCATCGTAAGCCGTAACAAATGCTTTCGTGATCTCTTTTTCTAGGAGAGACAGATATTCTTCATGAAGTGACTTTTGTAAGAACTGTAGGCAGTACTTTCTATCTTCAGGACTAACAATTTGTTCCTTAACCTGTTTGATTAAAGAATCTCTAATTGAAATTGGTGTGATCATATTTTTAGTTGAGTCAGCTAGCGATGCATCGATAGCCTTCATAATAAAACGTGTTGAGATGCCTGTCATTCCTTCGTCTTCGACTTCCTCTCGGAGGTCTTTAATATCAACTTTTTTAACAAGGCCTTTCTCAATAATTTCCTGCCCATTATAAATTTTCATTTTCGTGACCGGATCAACTTTATTAGAGGGCTTTAATCGCGAAAGGACAGCGAACATAGCTGCAATTTCTAAGGTATGTGGCGCTATATGACAATCATAATCCGATCGTCCGATTAGTTTTTTATAGATCTTAACCTCTTGTTCGTACTCTAGAGTATAAGGGACATTAACGCGAACTATACGGTCAAGGATTGCCTCATTGGTATGCTCAGCTTTAAACTTATTCCACTCTGCCTCATTACAATGCGCCAGGATAACTCCATCAAAATAAATCATTGCCTGTTTACCAGGAGAAGGAACGTTTTTCTCTTGAGTCGCCGTAATCATAGTATGAAGGAATTCAATCTCATTTTTGAAGACCTCAACAAATTCTACGATCCCGCGGTTGCCGACGTTAAAGGCACCGTTGAGACTCAAGGCGCGCGGGTCGTCCTCGGGGTATAAGTCAAGTTTAGATATATCCTCAGAACCGATAAGAAGGCTCGTATCCTGCGTGTTAGGATCCATGGGAGGGACGACGCCAACTCCCTTCCGGCCCCGCACGGAAAAAGACTCCTGCGAAATTGGGAATTTTGTATAGTCTCCGTCGTGCTCGTTAATGAGACGATGCCTACATACGGGACACAGATCTCCTTCGATCTTAATACCAAACATTTCAGTGAATTCATCACGCAACGTACGTGGAACTAAATGAAGTGGTTCCTCGCGAATTGGACATCCTTCAATAACATAGATGGGCTCACATGCTTCGAGTGCTGATTTAATATGTTCGACGAGTGCTGATTTGCCTGCGCCCACCGGGCCGAGGAGGAGCAGAACCTGGCGACTTTCTTCGCCTTTCATTGCCGCGGAATGTAAAAACCTCATAACCTTTTCAAGGGGGCGCTCCATCCCAAAGAACTGGCCGTCAAAATAATTATATACTTTTACCGGTTCTCCGTTGAATAGTTTATTACAACGAGTGTCACTTTCATCTAAGGTTCGAAGGCCGTGAGATAAAATTTGTCTGTGCAATCTCTTGTGAGCCAGCACGGCGATATCTGGATTAGCCTCTAATAATTTTAGATAGTCTCCCAGAGTTCCTTTAAACTTCTCAGTTTTTTTGCTCTCTTGATGAGTTCTCACACTCTTTAAAAATTTATTTGTTGTGGTCATAAGCTAAAACTCCCATATTTCATTTTCCACTATTGATATTAATCTAACTTCGTCGCCCCAAAGGGACTTTATATTATTATAAACCTTTTTCGCATAGTTGAGATCTAAATCTCGGCCGTCGTGCTCGTGCACCAACGATAAGGTGTTATCTTTTTCTATCTCTTCTACATAGACTACAGGAATCCTGTTTAGACCTATATTATTTATCATGTCATCGCGGACAGACTCCCAGCCATCCGCATTTGATACCTCGTCTATTGTAGTCCCTTTTTGGTCTTTTTTAAAGGAGTAACTAAAGTAGTTTTGTTCTCTCATAAATTCTTCGTCAAGATAAAATCGCAAGAAAGAAATATCATTATGCACTTCTCGTATAATCATCGCTTCTTCAAAACCATTCTTTTCAATGATCTTCTCAAATAATTTAAAACCTAAATGATAAGGATTTAAAGTTCCAAGATGAGGGCGTACGACTTGGTTGTGAAGTTTTATAAAAGGAAGATGTAAACTATCTGGTAAATTTAATTCATTAATAATTTTGTGATGTATGGTGCATGCCCAACCTTCATTCATCACCTTGGTTAGGGCCTGCGGAATGAAATATTTAGAGCTCTCTTCTACGATAAGAATCAGATTTCGCTCCCACTCTTCAAGAAATTTACTGTGTTCGGCGATAAAGTGCAATAGGTTATATTCCGACCTCAAAGGAACCTTGTTGAGTTGGCTTGTATACGACGGATCCTCTGACATTTTCAATCTTTCAAGCTGTAAAATTTCATCTCTAGTTTTATATTTAATGCCAGGACTTCGCGGGACCTGATATTTGATAGAGTGAGCTGCATCTAAGACCTCTTCTACTCTATCAATTCCAATAGATGGGTCCTCAATAAGCTTTCGAACATACTTTGCTGCGGATTTAAAACTATCAATAATATTATCGGGGTTTGTATCGGCAAACATTCGGTTTTGTTTGAAGAAATCTGAGTGTCCCACACAATGAGCCATAGTAAGTATATGAATATAGAGAGCATTTTCCCTCATAAGATAGGCAATGCTGGGATTTGAGTTGATTATCATCTCATAAGGAAGGCCTGTCTGCCCCATATTATACAAAGTATGGGTTCTTTCATATTCTTTTCCGTAGGACCAGTGCCTATAGTGAGTAGGGAGTCCAACATATGCCATAGCACCTAACATTTCTTGGTAATCAATGATCTCGTAGTCGATAGGATGCCAGTCTAAACCTAAATTTTCAGCGACTTGGGCGATTTTTTGGTCCCAATGTAGCAAGTCTTTCTCTGTCCAATCACTCATTTTGTGTCTTTTCCACCAAATAGAGAATAAAAGGCGCGCCAGATGTGGTCAGATTCCCCTACCATTACTCTCTTGAACTGATTATCACACAACGAGGTTAGTTTGGACCATAAATTATCCATTTCTTCGTTTTTCCAGGCTGAAAAAGTACCCCATGGGGTGCCATAAAATGGATCATCCTTGTCGATTTCGTCAGCCAGTCCCTTATATTGTTCATTTATCTCACAATATCCCGTTAGTTGGCTGAGGTTTTTTATTTGTTTGAACAAATCAAGGCTTTTTTCGTTATCAGAGGACCAATTTTCCCCATCTCCGCAGTAAAATGTATATATATTCCAGGCATTGGGGTGATATTCTTTATCAATAACTTCTAATTCCAGCTTTAGGGCACTCGAAATAAGGGTGCCGCCGTGGGTACCCACTTTAAAAAAGTCGTTTTCGTCAACTCTTTTCGCATGTGTGGAATGAGAGATAAAAACAACATCAACTTGTTCATATTTGTGGTTTAAAAATTGATATAAAAGGAAAAAGAAGCTCCGAGCGAGGAATTTTCTATCTTGAGACATAGAACCAGAGACATCCATTAAGAAAAATATGACGGCGGTGCTGTTTTCTTTGATTTTTGGTTTGATATGATGGTATTTGAGGTCGTCTTTGTGAAAAGGGAAGCGCTCGTCGCTCTCGGGGTCGTAGGCACCTACTTTTTCAGCTATTTTTTGCCGCCTAATCTTTCTTTTGAGCGTTTCTTTTTTGGAAAGTCGTGGTCGGATGCCTTTAAAACGATATCCTTTACGTTTTATTGTCTCTTGAGAGACAAAACGAAATTGTTTCTTTTCTAAATCCGGTAATTCCAGATCATTGAAGAGATATTCGGCTAATTCTTCTAGGCTAACCTCAACATCATAATATTCTTCGCCTTTTTGATTACTAGCCTTTCCAGTTCCTTGGCCCTGGCCGGCGGCTGCGCGCTGCTTACCGATTTTTTGGCCTTTTTTGATATCATGATCGCCTCCAGACCCCACACTTTTATTTTTTTCGTTATTTCCGTAAATAAAACGGTATTCTTTAATGCCGCGGACTGGGATTCGTATCTTTTTCTTTCCATTTTGACCAATTATTGATTCCTCTGCAACAACATCCTTTATTGATTCCTTAATTGCCTTATCTATTTTCTTTTTATGCCGACCGCGATCGCTCGCTGAACGATCAACAATAGACTTATGTTTTCGGAAGACACTCATACTCTAATTACGTTGCCATTGGAACTATTAACAATTATAATTGATATATAGGAGAAAATCAATCCCTAATTGTCTATTTATAAGAGAATGGATAAAAATTTTTACAATAAAAGCTCCTCAGATAGTCTTGGATGGCTTCCAAGTTGGTTCGGATGCTCGCTTTTCGATGAGGAACTAATAAAAGCCGTTAAAAAGTGGCAAAAAAGTCATCATTTGACGGCTGACGGTCTGGTGGGTCCTATGACCTATAGGAGAGTCTGGACGGCGCGTGAAGCCGATATTTCGGACCATATGCCAACCAGTAGGTGCCCATTTCGCGATGGGCAAAAGCATATTGTTCATAATGGCAATTTTATCCCCATTAATTGGGATAAAGTGATACTTTGGGACGAAAATGACGGTTTTAAGTCCAAAAAAGGAAATTATACCGATTATTCTGGTAAACCCGATCGAAAACCCACTATGTTTGTAAATCATTGGGATGTTTGTCTATCATCCGAGTCTTGTGCCAAAGTATTGGACAAAAGGGGGATTTCCGTTCACTTTTTGATCGATAATGATGGTACCATTTTTCAAATGTTAGATACTCAACATAAAGCATGGCATGCGGGCATTCCTCGATATGAAGGAGGAAATTCCAAAGGGATTGGAGTGGAAATCAGCAACGCCTATTATCCTAAGTATCAAAATTGGTATGTTGACCATGGTTTTGGAGAGAGACCATTTCAGGAGCACGGATATGTGCACGGCAAAACGCTTAAGCCGTTCTTAGACTTCTATCCAATTCAGCTTCAGGCTCTTCAGGCGTTGTGGAAAGCAATACACCTCGGGATTGATATACCTTTGGATTATCCGCGGGATGAAAGTGGATTTATTGATACTGGGCTCCATTATAATTGTGAAAGAGGTAAGTTTCATGGTATCTGCAATCATTATAATTTTATTAAGACAAAAATCGATTGCGCAGGACTAGATTTACCTAATCTAATAGAGGAAGTGAAAAATTCTTTGGAGAATAAATGAAATGAGTATTAAAAAAAGTGTAAAGAATGAGGTAGAATCAGCATTGTTGGCTCTTCACCAAAAGATTGATTCCTTGAAGGCAAAAGTAGACCAATTATGCGAAAGCACTGGGAAGTGTAGTAGTCATCCCCAAAAACCAAGTTCTACCGGGTCCGAAAAAAAATAATTTATGGAATTAATATCAACACATTTTGTTAAAACACAAGACGTGGGCTATCACGGCAATCTTTTCGGAGGTGTGATGCTCGCGTGGCTCGACGAGGCTGCCGCGGCTTTTGCTGCGCAGGCCGGCGACACCCCGAGAATGGTGACCAAACACATCGCTAGTCTGACCTTCGAGAAGCCCTGTAGACCGGGCCAAATCATCAAGATATATGGAGAGGTGGCCAAGGTAGGAAAGACGTCTCTAAAGCTAAATATGGAAGCTAGGCGGCACTCTGTATATAACGGAACCCAACTGTCGGTAGTAAGCACCCAGATGACGTTCGTTCGAATTGACGGAGATGGTGATGCTATTCCGATTTCCGAAAAAGTCAGACAAAAATATCGGGATCCTAAAGATTTTACGTAGCGGCAGTACAATCATATGAACATACCCGATGAATTAAAAGTCGGAGACCTAGTACAAAGAATCCATGGTCCGCGGTCGGGATGTTTGGCTATCATAACTGACCTGTCCGTGGAAAATTATTTTCAGTTTATTGCGTGGATTAAAATTGTATATGTTGATGAGCTGGTCGATTATGAATGGATCCAGCGCAGTGGATTAAGAATTATTGTAGATAATGTACAGAAATAGACTATTTATATTAATGTCAAATTTTGTTTCGATTAAGTGGGACCGATTTGTAGCCGAATCGCGTCAGGAAAACGATATTTCTCTTCTTACGGAAGCCGAGCAGCAGCAAGCTAAGGATTTTGTTAATGCGATTAAGCAAGGATTGGCGTTGTTGGCTGCAAAAGCCGCCGGTGAAGAATTCTTCAGACAAGCCGTTCAAGAAATCGGGCCTGAAATAGCCAGTGCTACTCTAGAGTGGGCTAAAACGATCCCCGTCATGGGAAATATGCTTAGTGGCATTGCAGCTTTTTGGAAAACTGGAAAAGCGACGGTCAAAACTGTAATAGCAGCCAAAGAAGTAGGTCAAGCAGCATTTGATGTTTTGAAGGTGGCAGCAGATGATTTTGTAGGAATGGACGATAGTAAAGTAGGGAGCAACCCCATTGCTAAATTGTTAAATATTGATGATAGAATGGAACTTCCTATTGACGAGAAATTTCTTCATAATTTTGCGGGGGAAATGCTAAAGTGGTTACGGGGAAATCCTGATATGTATATTCCAGATACCGATAAATTTGCTGAAACTGTCTTATCAAATTTTATGAAAAACAAAGGATACGTCTCCGATATTGCACCACCAGCCGATCCTCAATAGGTGCACCCACATGAAGCTCCTGCTTGAAAACTGGCGCCAATATATAAAAGAAGGCGAAGCCGAGCATTTCCCGTGGCTTAAAGAAATCCAAGCAACCGACGACTTAAAGGAAATCCAAGCAATCGTAGAAACTGATCGTTTCAAAAGGGTTGGCAGCGGTACTTTCCGAAGGGTATATCAGTCCATAAATGACCCAGCATATGTTATCAAGGTCATTAACGAGTATGATGATTATAAGATGCGAATGAATGAGGATGATTTTGACACCGCTAGACGATATCCGTTCATTTTTCCCAAAGCGTATATACATTCCGATGATTTTTCCTGGATTGTGATGGAAAATACGCCTCCTCTTGTTGATATGGAAGAAATGCAAAAGGTTTTAGACCAGTCCTTTCCTGCCGAGCAAAAAGCTATACTGGGTAATCGTAAGTTCATGGAGAAGAATCGAAACATCAACTTCGCGGATCCATTTGATGTTATGGGTGTGATCATGGATTCTTTCCGGAGGGACAGGGAAGAACCGCCGGCCGACTTTGATGTTGACGGTGATGGCTCCATTCCCGGAGAAATACAAAAAACGTTGCACCCGTTGGCGCGGGGCTGGTTTGCGGGGAAGGCGGCTATGGGGAAGACATACCAAGAGTTGAGCAAGGTTATGCATGAGTTTGAAATCGATAAATATGAGATTGGAATTGGTAATATCGGGCACGATGAGAATTACAATTTTAAGATTATTGATTCGTCAGTATTTAGCTCCGCACCGGATGAGGATGTTTAGAAATGAAACTCCTACTTGAAAACTGGCGGAAGTATTTAGAAGAGGACGCCCTGGAAGAGGGACTCTTAGATTTCTTTAAGAAAAAAGAAGAAGAGGGAGAAGAAGTGGTCCCCCCTATTCCCAAGGCGTATATTAAAAGCCTTCGTTCTGCAAGATCGAGAAGAATGCGGCATCTCGACCCGCGGGACATGTATAATGTTCCATATATTAGCTGGCTCCAAAATAAGCACACTCCCTGGATGCGAGAACTGGAGCTATCGGCTGACAACAACACACTATCCTTAAAAACGGCTCAAAAGATCGCTGATCGGCTTCTTTCAGTAGAGTGGCGTGGGCACCAGCACCCCATAAATCAAGAAGCGATAGATAAAGCCCGAGAGAAGATTAAAAGTGATTTTAACGATCTATTCGTTCGTCTTGGCGCCCAACAAGGCGGACTCTCTGTTCTCCCACCCGAAGAAGGCGAAGGTGCCCTAAGTTACGCCGATTCCGAGGGCGGGCTGTCTATAACAGAAGAAGTCCAATATAGTGGCATTTTAAAGCTCAAGCCAACTCCAGAGATTATATCGCAGGCAAAAGCTGCCATGGTGGACCTGCCACCCGAAGCAATCCCGCTGCCCGACAAAGCGCTTCATATAACCCTTATTCATCAGAATATATTAAAGCCATACAGAAAACAGCTTAAAGCCATGGAACTTCCTCCCGAACCAGAGGTGATACTCTCTCCCGGCTATGAAGAAAAGGTAGACGAGGCACTAGGTCGTAAATCTTGGGTGGTGCCAGTTGAAAACCAAGAAGATTTAAGAGAATACGTTAACGAGGTGATGGCATTAGTAAAAGGACCACCGGACCCAGAGCCAAACCGTATATTTCATATTACTTTAGCAAACCTCACTGGAAACGCCGGGGGTTCAGTAAAATGAAACTCCTACTTGAAAACTGGCGGAAGTATATGAATGAGGGTGAAGCCGAAGATCAATTTAATATTGGCTCAGTTATAATGGGTGAATTTGTCACAGAAGATGATCGACATATTGTTATCGTTAAAACATTAGATGGTCCGGTGGCTTTTTATAGAAGTACGGGCGGAGGTACTGGCAAATGGACAAAAGGGATGTATCTGCCATTTTCGGGTGTCTCCCCCGATGGTCCGGGTCGAGCGTCACAGTTTTGGTTGGCTAAAATGTCTCCAAGTCATCCTCAATCTGGCGAAAGAAGCTCAAAAGTTCCCAAAGAAGGCAGTGAGTTTGATAGAATCGGGAAATATCTGGGGGCTAAATACGGTACCGGGGGGTCGGGCGCGCGGGCGGAAGAATTTATGAACTCTATCGGATACAAATCTTCTGAGGAACTCGGGATTAAGGCATCTCCGATCTTTGGAAACCCTCTTTATGATGCTATGGCAACTAATCTTTTTCTTCAAAAATGGGGTGCCCTAGGAGCGCTCGGTGACAAGTATCAATGGTGGGGCATAGACGAAATAGAAGGGATGAAGGCAGAGAAAAAATGAAACTCCTACTTGAAAACTGGCGGAAGTATTTGAATGAGGTTGATACACCAAGTGATTCCTCAGATAATCTTGCTGCTGCAGCAAAAAAAACCATTGAAAAGAACGGTGAGGCAGCACTATTAGACGTATTTGCGTCGCTACCAGACGATATAAAGAGCCAAATGCAGGCTATAGCCACAGACATCGCCATAAAAACTTCAAAAGAAGAGATTAATGAAGAATTCGATGATTACTACGAAACACCAGATGAAGAAGGCGCGAGAGAAGATGCAGAAATCGACATACTAACTCTACCCGCGTGGGCTGGCGCGGCTGGCGGGTTCGACTTAGCGTGGCATTATGTAGATCTGATGAGTTCATATGCTCAGTGGGCGGAACTAGCCGCCGGTGCTGCAGGCTTTGGACTAGGCGCCGGACTAGTCGCCGGCATAATCGGAGTGCTGGTATATCGAATGCTTCAGGATAAGGCGCGCCGCCCAGATAGTATGAAGCCACGCCAAGAGAATCCAGCAGAATGAAACTCCTACTTGAAAACTGGCGGAAGTATTTGACAGAAAACCAAGAAGTGGGTTCTTTTGGAGAATACCAGGTATTGCAGTCTAGTGAATCTAGTCCTTTCGGCGGCGACGTTATAATTTATTCTGTAATGGATCCCGAGGGGAAAACAATAGCTATGCTACAGGTAGTTCCTCACGAAGATGGTGTAAGGGTCAAATTTGCAAAAAAAGAATCAGACGCAGGTTTCTATATGACTGATTTCTATAAGTGGCTTCTTGATCATGTGGGGGTATTATATAGTGATCCCTCACAATCGCCGGCGGGCACCAAAATCTGGACAAGACTGCAACAAGATGATTCTGTAAATGTTGAAGAATATGATATGCCTGGAGGTATGATGGGCGGATGGAAGGCATCTAAGAAATGAAACTCCTACTTGAAAACTGGCGCAGATATTTAGCAGAGGAAGAAGAGATGGCTTCTTTTGCTAGGGGAGATATGTTTGGGGATTTTATGAAGAAGAATCCCGAATTAACTTTAAAAGTTTTTCAAAAAATGGGTGCAGGGAAAGATATGCTTAATATCATTCAACGATATACCCGCGAAGGAGCGCCATTCCAGGAAGGCAATCAAATGGTGGCAGTATTAGCAGGAAAAAAGCCCATGTTCTATAGTAACCCAGTTCGTTGGATCGAGCCAGACATGGATTGTGTTCAGAGGACTCCTGGACCTCCCGAACCCACTGAGGTTTTGGAAGAGGGCCCGGATGAGTGCCCTGATATAGATATAGGCAATTTTATACTTAAGAATGCCCACAAACTCAACATTATGCACGCTATAGAAGGAAATATGTTTATTTTGGGAAGGCCCGAAAACGTAAAAGAAGTCTCCGTTGAGCTAAGAAGAGTAAAAGGGGATGTTGATCGTCTAGACACGCGATTCCATCGAATAATGGGCAAAAATTTAGGATATCCGCCAGAAGATATTGAAGCTTTTATTAGAGATCCGCAGGCGACTGGTAAATGAAACTCCTACTTGAAAGCTGGCGAAAGTTCATTACTGAAAGCAATAAGAAGACCGGTACACTAAACTCGGACTATCCCGGCTATGTTGAGTTATATAGCCCCTATAGCGAAAATAAAGAACAGGCACAAATAGGAGCCCCCGGGGATCAAGCTGAGATACTCGGCAGCTGGAGTGATAAAGGCGTAAAATGGCTAGAGGTTGATATTGACGGCACAAAGGGATGGATAGATTCTAGTGAACTTGATTTGGGGCCCCTTTCCGAAGAAGATAACCTCGAACAAAACCTCTATTCTTTCGACTTCGATAACACTCTTATTCGTTATCAGACCCTAGAAGACGGTGATGTAGAATATCTCGGGCCGCACGAAGAAAACGTTGCACTCCTGAAAGATTTGGCCGCACAGGGAAACAAGGTGATTATCGTCACATCTCGATGCAAATCAACCCGTCCCAAGTATGAGTGGGACAAAGCGCCAACCCCAGAGGAAGCCATCCAAGAATTTGGATTGCCAGTTGAAGAAGTTCACTACACCTACGGCAATCTTAAGGCTGATAAACTAATAGAGTTGGGTGTAACGAAGCATTGGGACGACGACGACGATGAGGTTGCTGCGGCATGGGCTGCTGGAATTGAAGCCGTCGCAGTTCCTGTTGAAGGCGCGGTCACGCAGCAATTGCGAGATAAATGGTGCGATGTTCTGTCAAAGGAAGAAGAAGAAACTAATTAATTATACGCCGGAGTATCGTGGTATGAAGAAATCAGAAATTTTGCAGATTATTAGAGAAGAAGTTGAGGTTATATTGACCAACGAAGAAGCAATTGATATGTTTGACCTTGAGCCGGCGTCCTTATTAGATGAGAAAGATCTTTCCGCAGGAGAGAGAAGGACCCTTCCTGATAGTGATTTTGCACTTCCCGGAAAAGGAGAGGGACCAAAAGGTAAACAGGCTGGTTCTTATCCCATTCCTGACGAAACCCATGCGCGCTCGGCGCTGAGCCTCGTATCCCAGCATGGTACCTCAGCGGAAAAGGCAAAGGTTCGTGCTGCTGTGAAGAGAAAGTTCCCGGGAATTGAACAAGGAAAAGATTAATATGAGCATTGATTATAACCAACTTAAAGATTTTGTTAAAGAAGCAATGTTTACTGGGGGAGGCATTAACGAGCCTTCTGCGCCTGAAGGGATTCCGCACCGGATGCCAGCTGCGGAGCCAAGCGACAAAGAACAAGACCAAGGAGACGAGAAAGCCAACGAGCTCTATACCAAGGCACTTACTGCGCGTGAAGCTACGGAGTTATTGGTGGAGGCTCTCGACGAACCAATATATGATGATGCATATGAACATGCCTTTAAAGCATCGGCATGTTTACGGCGGGCTCTTAACAGTCTGGAAGGCTCCGGGGCGCATCCAATGCCGCAGCAGCGAGTCGTTGCACCCCCCAAATGGCAACAAAAATATGGTGCCGGATCGAACGCCGGGGATTACGCCGGCGGAGGAATGCTTGGTACTGGAATGGGATCGACTCTGGGTATGGGCGCCCTGCAGGAGCTAGAAGACGTGAAACTTGGGACGAAGACCTTGTCTAAAGCTGCTCAAGCGCAGGGCGAGAAAGAGCGCGGCGCAGCGATTGGCAAAGGTGATGTTTTACAGGGAGTAGACAATCGAGAGCGCGCAATTTTAACAGACGTAGAAAAGGTGCTAACTCAGGTAGCCGATACAGATGATTTGATAAAATACCGGCCGATGTTACAAGCCTTTCTTAAAAAAGTAATGAAGCTAGCTAAGTCGCCCGGCGATGAAACAGAAGACACACTGGCTGCGGAGCTATAAAATGAAAATTACACGTAAACAATTAGAATCACTTATTCTAGAAGAAATAAACCTAAAGAAGTCAGTTTTATTAGAAATGCCTAAGCCACCTATCGTGGGTCAGGAACAAACTGGCGACTATACTAAAGACCCTGATGGATATGAAGGAGAGATGGCAAAAAGATCACTCTATCACATGACACAACAGGCACAACAATTACATGACATTCTTATGGGAGATGAAAATCTTGAGCCGTGGGTTCAAGATAAAATTTCTAAGGCGGCTGAGTATTTAGAAAAAGCTTTTAAGGCCATCACTTATGATAAGGGGCCGGGGCAGGGGAGACTATAACTATGTGGGATTGGGCACACTTTAAAGACGAGGGCTGGCTAGCCCACACAAAGCGATCGGTTAGATTGGCATTATTGCTATTAGTTTCTTCCGGAGCGATGATTCTTCACCTATTGGTTCCCTTTTGGCAACAGCCGAAGAGATTACAGCGCGCGGAAGTTGCGCGCGCACTTTGTGAAGATCTGGAGTCGCCACAGGAGTAAAATGCATGAGAAAGATTGTCCGGCTTGCATATATCCTGACACTCTTTATTCTTATTGATCTTACTGCTACAATCTATTGGATTGCCAACGATTTAGGACACGAAGCTAATCCTATTATGGGATTCTTTTTAAAGATCTCTCCTCTTTTATTTGTAATAGCAAAACTCGGTTTTAGCTCCGTTGGGATTTGGATCCTTTATTTTTTTAGAAAACGATTCACCAAAACAATTTTTAAGGCTCTTTTAGGTTTAAACCTAGTTTATATCTCCATTTTTGTATACCACCTGTGGGGATTGCTGTTTCTTCTGCTAACAACTAATTAATACTAATGCATAAGTGTATAAACAACTCAATCGGGAACGTATATCATCTTGAACAGTTTGTAAGTGATTTCTTTCCATACTCTCAGAAACAACTGGGTTTTGATAAACCAGCTACAATTCGATTTGAGAGTGACCAAGATAATGCCGGAGTAATGCTAGGTAAAACAGCTTACTATGACCCTGGCACCATGGAGGTTGTATTATATACTGATGGTCGACATCCTAAAGATGTAATGAGGTCTTTGTCTCACGAACTTGTGCATCACGCACAAAATTGTCGAGGAGACTTTACAGCGCAAGACAATACGGGAGCGGGGTATGCGCAAGCTGATCCGCATCTTCGTAAAATGGAGCGAGAGGCATATACTAAAGGTAATTTGATCTTTAGAGACTTTGAAGACCTAATTAAGACAGGAAAAATTAACATCGAGATTGACTTCTCGGATTCAGGAGAGCCTAAAATGTCATTAAAAGAGTGGAAAAACAATGAAATCAATACCAAGTTGATGAAAAAGTGGGGACTTCTTAAAGAAGAGAAAAATGAGCCCGCAGATGTCGCGAAAGCTGATGACGAACTGGCAGGCGAAGAAGCTGGTGAGGATGCCGCTGAGGAACTCGAAGAGGGCTGCGGAAGCTATCGTGATGACGACGAGGATGAACTTGAAGAAGGCGCATTTGGACTCAAGAGCGCTGATGAAAAGCGTAAAGAATTAGCTGATCGTCCGGAGTTTTCTGCCGGAGGACCACAGGAAGATGATCCGGGTATGGGTCCGCCCACAGCGGCGGGGGTAGAAATGGCTCGGACAAAGAAGTCCGGCAATTGGGGAAAAAAGGTTCGCGGTGGCCGAGCCGTTCCGAAAGCAGCTGGCAGCGATGTTAGTGCTAAGGATCGACGAGCTGGATCAAAGAGTTTGGGAACTCAGACCTGGGGAGAGAACAAGAAAATCTCTGTAAGAGAAGCAAAACAAATCACTCGACGTATTATCGAGCGTATCAAAAAGGAGACTAATTAAAATGGTTGCACCACATATTAAAAGGCGTAGATTGGCAGCACATCGGGCTAGCCAGGCCCGGGCCAAAGAGGCCGCTAGTGCAGCGGCCGCGGCCGCCCTTGTCGAAGAGGCTGTTATTGTCGAAAAGGCCGCGGCAAGGCCGGCGGTTAAAAAGCCGGCGACGGCGAAGCCGGCCAAGCGCACCGTAAGCAAATCTACCTCAAAGAAACGCTAAACAATGGATTACCGCCGCATGACTCGCGAGTTTTTGCTTGGCGAATCGAAAGCGCCTAGTGTCGCTAGCTATATTCAATCGATCGGCGAGGTTCTTGGATCTATTACACCCAGAAGCCGGACCGATGAACGTAGAATTGAAGTAGCAAAAGCAAACCTTAAGGAAGTCAGGCGGCATACTCGTCGTTTACAAGAGCGAGTGACCGTACTTGAGGAACAAGTTCAGGTATTAGAAGAGTCTAAGGAGTAAGGTATGGGCACTCCAGGCCATATGGCGCATCCTTTTGACGTTGATCGGATTAATACTGGACAAGATTTAATTGATTATATTCAAGATGCAGTCTTGCGCCTTCAAAATCAGGAGATTGCCGGGAGTGTTAAGTGGGACGGTATCAATACAAGTTTTAAATTAGTCACAAAAGAAAACGGCGAAAAAGATTTCCGGATGGACCGGGGGACGAATCACACCGATTCTATTGTGGGACTGACAGCAGATGATGCCTATGCGAAGTGGCCCGAAGGACACGGCATGCCGCCGGCGATTGAAAAATTGTTAAATATATTTAACTCTGCGTTACCCTTAATAGAACCCGAACTTAAAGAGTTGCGTATGTGGGATGACCCTACCAAATATTTTAATACTGAGTATATTGAAGGAAAGTCTAACGTTCAAGAATATGCGGCAAACATTCTTGCTATCCATGGAATTAACCAATTTTATGAAAAGAAAGCGCAGCCGCATGCCATTCGTAAAGGAACATCGATGAACAGGCCTGGATTACCTAGACCCATAGACCCAGCTACCGATAAGCCCATTAAAGGCGGCGGAATCGAAATACCTTATAACAAAGAGGCCTTAGCCTCCCTTATTGAAAAGGTCCTACCAATTGCACAGAAGTACGGCTTCGAGGTATATGGAGATGTTTCGGTAGAATTTGATCCAGATATAGAATTAGATTTAGAGAAAGTATTAGATATCCCGCTGTCTATTCAGATTGTGCCGGGTAGAGTAGAAACTGCCCCTCTGAGAGAGTGGCTCAAGGGGGCCGTGCATCCCCGCGGAACCAAGGTCACCAAAGCGGGGGACGGCAAATTGGTAGGAGCACTGAGCAAGGATATTTACATGGCCGTTTTAAGAAGCGCCACTGATGAGGGAATACCATTAAGTGAGTACTTAGAGTCTCAAGAGGATGTAAAAGGTGCTATTAGTGGCGCTGTTTTTTATCACGGCACTCGTTTGATGGGTCAAGCAGTAAAAAAAGCTTTACGCTCTGCGGCCGGTTCTTTGGAACATCACGAGGGGGTTGTACTTAGAGGGCTAGAGGAGTTCCTTGTTAAATTAACCGGGGACTTTATTGTACAAGGAATGGCTTCAACTCATGGAGACAGTTCTCAACAAAGCTTAACTGAGGATGTAGGCGAAAATCGTCGTACTATAGCAGTATACCCCGGAAGGTTCCAGCCCATGGGACGGCATCACTTCCAGACTTATCAAAAACTGGTCCAACAATTTGGGCTTGAGAACACGTTTATCGCCACTTCTAATACCACGGGTCCCAAATCTCCTTTAAATTTTGAAGAAAAAAAGACTATAATGAGGGCACACGGGGTCCCAGAAAGTCAGATTATTGAAACAAGAAGTCCCTATCAGCCAATTGAAATTACCAGTATGTTTGATCCGGCGAGTGCATCTGTCGTTTTTGCTGTAGGTGGTAAAGACATGAAGGATAATCCACGATTTGCCAATTTAGATGGTATGACAAAGAACGGCGCCGCGGCTTACTACAAAACTTATCGTCCGGACGGAGAGATGGTAGGTTTAGACAAGCACGGCTATATGATGGTCGCACCTCACGTAGAAATCGATATTCCGGGATATGGAGAAATGAGCGGCACCACATTGCGTAAAGCGCTAAAGATCGCAACTCCAGAAGATTTTGAGAAAATCATGGGATTTTATGATCAAGAGGTGTACAATCTTCTTCAGGGGAAACTTGAAGAGATGTCTTCTATGGGGGGACCTGCGGGACCTGGCAATATTGCTGGCTATTCGGGCCCGATCGGGATGAGAGCGCCCAAAGTGGCCGGGTCCGAAAAGAAAAAGAAGAGGCATCCCAAGGACTTCTTGGGAGAAGAAGAGTTGGTAAACGAAGTAATGGACTATTTATTAGGTATAACGGTGGGATAACAATGATTGATCGGAAAAAACTAGCGCAAGAATTAATATTACGCGAAAATATACGAAAAGCCATTAAGATTGTGAAACAAAAAAGAACATCCGCTCGTCTGAGCGATTTTAAAGATGAAAACCGGTTGCGCGAAGTTATTCGATCACTTCTAAGCGAGGGACAAAGCGCTGTAGCATCCGCGGCGAAACATGATAGTACAGGAATTAATGCGCTCGAAGATCTCCTTAAAAACACCAATGTCCTATCTGTTATAGAGACTGGATATAAGTCTTTAACCACAAAGGACGACGACGACCCACCCGAGGGACAGACAAAGCAACGTAGATCATACGAAAACCATATCCTTAGTGCAGTAGGAAAGTCCTTAGCCCCGGAAGAATCTAGAAAAGAAGCCGGCGAAGATGTGGAGATTACCGAAGACATTGACATAGATGTCGGCGATCGGCCCGAGGACGATCCGGATTTTATCGATGTTGGTGATGAAGAGGTCGAGGAAGCAGATCCGAAAGAAGAGTTTGGTTTAAACGGTGAAGATAAAACCGGTAGAAATAGAGCCTTTACCGATTTCGCCGATATTGAAAAGGTCATATTAACCGCTTTTGATGATCTAGACAATCCTAGTGACATGGCCATGTTCGAGGAATATCTGATAAAGAATTTGGCTTTATATTTCGAAAAATATGAGAACGAATTAGCCGGCAATGTCGATGCACCGGAGGCAGCGCTTGATGCGGCAGCCGACGTAGGCGTCGACGTAGAAGCCGGGCAGGGATCGGAAGAGACAGATATCCCAGAGTTTACTTTACAAGAAGTAATCAAACACCTTAACATAGACGATATTATCGAAAATTTATTATAAATGAAACCACGGAAGTCAGCTTCCCAAGGTTTTTGTAACGATTTATCATTCTCAAACAAACTGAGAAACCAAGGAAAATCTAACGAAGCATTTGAAGTATTGCTTTCTGCATTAACCCTAGAGGAAATTATAGGTCTTAAATTAGAATGCGCTAGTCGTCTAACCGGCGGTAAGATGTATGGTTTTAATTTATGGTCGAATATCATTGACATTACTAAGGAAGCACTGTATAATGCAGTTATCAGCGTTGCCAAAACTAACAAAGAAGCTACTAGGATATTGGGAATTAGTGAACAAACCTTTAAAGTGTTAAAGAGAAAATATAAGATAAGAGAAGAATACGACATAGACTTATAATAACTCATTCTAAGGCCTTTGTCAACACCTAAATGGGGGTGGATCTGGTTTCGACGGGGATTAAAGCCTGCAATGGTAATTCTCGGACCACGGTTCGATTCCGTGCACCTCCACCAATTAATAATTAAGGAGAATAATACAATGAAGAAAATGAA